>Ga0115552_1000566_pt1 | contig 21124 bp, 18 predicted proteins | sample COGITO_mtgs_1103_3_FD_87178 | JGI IMG/M metagenome (GOLD analysis project Ga0115552, IMG submission 87178) | Pelagic marine microbial communities from North Sea - COGITO_mtgs_110328 | ecosystem: Environmental > Aquatic > Marine > Epipelagic | place: Germany:Helgoland, sampling site Kabeltonne...
AAAATATTTTGTAAATTAGAAGTAATTATCCCCGCATGTTAGGGGATTTTTGCATTGAATATGGGAAAGATTTCATACTATACTGAAGAAGGCTTAAAAGAACTAAGAGATAAACTAGATCATCTTAAGGATGTTGAAAGACCTCGTGCATCTCAAGCAATTGGAGAAGCAAGAGACAAGGGTGATTTAAGTGAAAATGCAGAATATGATGCTGCAAAGGAGGCACAAGGGATGCTAGAAATGGAAATCTCAAAACTTGAAGAAACTCTTTCAAATGCAAGAATCATTGATGAGTCAAAATTAGATTCCTCAAAAGTTTTAGTGCACTCAATGGTCAAAATTAAAAATCTCACAAATTCTGCTACTATGCAGTATAAGCTTGTAGCACAAAGTGAAGCAAACTTAGCACAAGGAAAAATATCAGTAGAATCTCCAATTGGAAAAGGTCTTTTAGGAAAAAAACTTGGTGATATAGCGGAGATTGAAATCCCTAATGGAAATGTTAAATTTGAAATTTTAGAAATTTCAAGATAATGGCATCAATTTTTACAAAAATTATATCGGGACAAATACCATCATATAAAATTTATGAGGACGACAATTACTTTGCCTTTCTAGACATTAACCCAAATGCCTTAGGACATACTTTGTGTGTTCCAAAGAAAGAGGTCGATCAAGTTTTTGATCTGGATGATGATGCTCTTTCTGGATTGATAATTTTCTCAAAAAAAGTTGCTCACGCAATAAAAAAAGCTGTAGTTTGTAAAAGAGTTGGTATTAGTGTAATTGGTCTTGAGGTTCCTCATGTTCACGTTCATTTAATTCCAATTAATACAATGGATGATATGTCATTTGATTCAAAAATTCAGTTGAATAATGATCAATTCGTTGAAATTATGAATAAAATTAAATCTTATATATAATGGAAATATTAGGTAAAATCAAACTTATTGGAGAAGTTAAGACATTTGGAGACAATGGTTTTAGAAAAAGAGAGTTAGTTGTAACAACAGAAGAGCAGTATCCTCAACATATTCTCATTGAGTTTGTTCAAAATAACTGTGAATTATTAGATAATTATAGTCTAGGTCAAACAGTGAGAGTTGGAATAAACATTAGGGGTAGAGAATGGGAAAGCCCAGATCAAGGAACTAAATATTTCAATTCTATTCAAGGATGGAGGATAGAATCACTTGATGATCAAGTTATGGATTCTGCACCAGCTGATCTTACAATGGACCCAGATACATCTTCACCTTCAGATGATTTAACAGAGGATGATTTACCTTTCTAAGAAGTATTATTTAATTATACAAGACCTACTCGAGAGAAGCTAGTCACTTTTGCAGAATCTGAATGTGACTTTAAGTATTGTGAAATACTAACTTTACTATCTTTAATAAACTGTTGATTTACTAGAGTGTTTTCTTTGAAAAACTTTTTTAGTTTCCCTTTAGCAATATTTTCTAGCATTTCTTCTGGTTTTCCCTCTTGTCTTAATTGATCTTTCGCAATCTCAATTTCTTTCTCAATAACATCTTGACTAACACCAGTTTCATCAATTGCAACAGGATTCATTGCAGCTATTTGCATTGACAAATCTTTTCCCACATTTTGGGCATTCTCAAAACTTTCAGATAGACCAACTATTGAAGCAATTTTATTTCCAGCGTGAATATATGATCCTACAAAATCTGCAGATATATATTCAAAAGATCCAATCTCAATTTTTTCTCCAATAACACCTGTTTGTTCTAAAAGTTTTTCAGAAACCTTCATGCCGTCAAAATCAGAATCTAAGAATGATTCTTTATCTGAGAAGTTTAGAGCATGGTCAACCATTTTCTGAGCTAATTGAATATAATCATCATTTTTTGCAACAAAATCAGTCTCACAGTTAAGTGAAATTATTACTCCTGAAGTATTATCAGCATTTACCTTAGCAAGAACAACGCCTTCAGAGGATTCTCTATCTGCTCTGTTTGCAGCAACTTTTTGACCTTTTTTTCTAAGAATCTCAATAGCTTTATCAAAATCTCCATTGGATTCTTCAAGTGCTTTTTTACAATCCATCATTCCAGCTCCTGTGGATTTTCTTAACTTATTTACATCAGATGCAGTTATTTTCAATTTTGTAAGTTTAAATGATTAGTAATTATTTATCAGAATCATCAGCATTTGCATCTTCAGATGCAACAGCTTCTTCTAACTTCTTTTGATCAGCTATTTCTTTCTCTCTTTTTCTTTCTTCTAGTGATTCTTGAATCCCATCACATACAATATCTAAGATTTTCTCTATTGACTTAGAAGCATCATCATTTGAAGGGATTATGAAATCCACCTCATTTGGATCAGAATTGGTATCAACCATTGCAAATATTGGAATATTTAGTTTTTGAGCTTCCTGAACAGAAATCTTTTCATTAAGCGTATCAACTATAAAGATTGCACCAGGTAATCTAGTCATTTCAGAAATAGATCCTAGGTTTTTCTCAAGTTTAGCTCTTTGTCTATCAACTTGAAGCTTTTCTTTTTTTGATAAAGTCTCAAAAGTACCATCTGCTTTCATTCTATCGATGGCATTCATCTTTTTAACAGCCTTTCTAATTGTTACAAAATTTGTAAGCATTCCACCTGGCCATCTTTCTGTAATATAAGGCATATTAACAGAATCAGCTTTTTGAGCTACAATATCTTTTGCTTGTTTTTTTGTTGCAACAAAAAGGATTTTTCTACCAGACAGCACAATCTTTTTAAGTGCATTTACAGATTCCTCAAGTTTAGCAGCAGTTTTATAAAGGTTAATTATATGAATTCCGTTTCTTTCCATATAAATGTATGGAGCCATATTTGGATTCCATTTTCTTGTTAAGTGTCCAAAGTGAACACCTGCATCCAATAGTTCTTTAACGTCAGTCTTTGCCATATTTTATCTTTTTGAGAATTGGAATTTCTTTCGAGCTTTCTTTTGACCGAATTTTTTTCTTTCGACCATTCTAGGATCTCTAGTCATTAACCCTTCTGATTTAAGGACAGGCTTAAATTCCTCGTTGAATTCAACTAGAGCTCTTGAAATAGCTAATCTAATTGCTTCAGCTTGACCATTGACACCACCACCTTTAACTGTAACTGAAAGATCAAATTTGTCTTTAGTCTCAGTAAGGCTAAAAGGTTGTTGAATTTTATATTGTAGAATTGCTGTGTCAAAAAAATCAGAATATGATTTTTTATTAACCATAATGTTTCCTTTTCCTTCTGACATATAAACTCTAGCAACAGAAGTTTTTCTTCTTCCTATTTTATGAATTACTTCCATTATATTTTACTATTAACATCAATTAATTTTGGTTTTTGTGCTTCATGATTATGATTAGAGCCTGGAAAAACTTTCAAGTTTCTATATAAATCGGCACCCAACTTGTTTTTTGGAAGCATCCCTTTTACAGCCTTCTCAACAAGTTTAATATTATTTTTTTTGTGAAGTTTATCAGCAGTTATAATCCTTTGACCTCCAGGATAGCCTGTATGACTTATATATTGCTTTTGACTCCACTTATCACCTGATAATTCAATCTTCTCAGCGTTAATAACTATAACATTATCACCACAATCAACATGAGGTGTGAAATTAGTTTTGTGTTTTCCTCTTAAAAGTGTTGCTACAATTGATGCGGTTCTACCTAGAGGTAGTTCAGCAGCATCAACAAGAACCCACTCCTTGTTTACGGTTTTACTATTAGCTGATATAGTTTTATAACTTGTTTTAGTCATATAGATTGAATCTAGGCGTGCAAATGTACAATTATAAAAATTTTTAAAAAAACTTTTTTTTAATTAATGTGCTTCTAACCAGTTTTTTCCAAAATCTAGATCAACTTTTAAGGGAACATCAAGCTTAACAGCAGATTCCATAGTATTCTTTACAATTTCCTGAACTAATTCTTTTTCTTGACTAAACACATCAAAAACAAGCTCATCATGAACTTGTAATAGCATTCTTGACTTTAAAGACTGTTTCTTGAACTTATTGTGAATTCTTATCATAGCAATCTTAATAATATCTGCAGCACTTCCTTGAATTGGTGCGTTAATGGCATTTCGCTCTGCGCCACTTCTTATCATATTATTCTGAGAGTTAATATTTTGAAGATATCTCCTCCTCCCCATTATTGTTTCGACATATCCTTTGGTTCTAGCAAAATCAATTTGATTAGACATATAGCTTTTTAAACCAGGGTAATTTTCAAAATAGCTTTCAATCATCACTTTTGACTCTGACCTAGAAAGATTTGTTTGTTGACTAAGTCCAAAAGCAGATACTCCATAAATAATTCCAAAGTTCACTGTCTTAGCATTACCTCTTTGCTCTCTTGTAACTTCATCTGGTTTAATATTATAAATCTTTGATGCTGTTATAGTATGAATATCCTGATTATTAATAAATGCATCAATCATATTTTGATCTTTGCTGATTGAAGCTATTACTCTTAGTTCAATTTGAGAATAGTCTGCAGCCATAAGCACATAATCATAATTTCTAGGTATAAATGCTTTTCTAATTTTTTGACCATTCTTAGTTCTTATAGGGATATTTTGAAGATTAGGATTATTACTGCTCAAACGACCAGTTGTTGTTACAGTTTGATTAAATTTTGTATGTATTTTATTTGTTCTAACACTTACTTCATTTGGTAAAGATTTTACATATGTGTTTTGAAGCTTATCTAATGATCTCCATTCCAAAATACTTCTTATAATTTCATGATCATCAGCCAAACTAGATAAAACCTCTTCTGAAGTAGAGTATTGACCAGTCTTAGTTTTTTTGGGCTTTGACACCAGTTTTAGTTTATCAAATAATATATCACCAAGTTGTTTAGGTGAATTAAGGTTAAATTCTTTGCCTGACTGATTATAAATATCTTTTTTAAGTTTGTTTAGATCCTTTTCAAATTCTTTCTCTAGTTGGTTTAAATATGCAGAGTCTATATTAATACCCTCTTTCTCCATATCAGATAGAACGTTTATGATAGGAGTTTCAATTTCAAGGAATATATCTTTTACTCCATTTGACTCTAGTTCTTTATCAAAAATATACTTTAATTGAAGTGATAAATCTGCATCTTCTGAAGCATAATTAGTTACTTCATCTATCGGTATATCTCTCATGGATTTTTGATTCTTACCTTTTTTACCAATTAGAGATTCAATGGAAATAGGAGAATAATTTAGATAAGATTCTGAAAGAGTATCTAAATTATGTCTCATATCAGGATTTATTAAATAATGAGCTACCATTGTATCATATATAGGTTGAGACACCACTACATCATATTTAAATAAAACTTTAATATCAAACTTTATATTATGCCCAACTTTAATAATCTCTTTATTATTGAAAAAAGGTCTTAGGATATTAAAATATTCTAGCTGAATTGTCTTGTCTTTTTTAATTGGGAGATAGAAGCCTTTGTTGCTTTCCCATGAGAATGATATGCCAACAATTTCTGTTTCTAAGGAATTTAGTCCCTCAGTTTCTGTGTCAAAAGCAACTATTTTTTGTTTTAGTAATTTCTCTGTGAAGTATTTTAACTCAGCACTAGAATCAATTCTTTGATAAAATGATTTTGATTTAGTTAAATTTAACCTAGCGTCACCGACAACAGTATCTCCAAAAAGATCACCTTGAATATACTCTTTTTTAGAATCATTTTTATTAGACTGGTCAAGTCCAAAAATTTTAAAAAAAGTTTCTTTTATTCTTCTAAATTCAAGTTCATCAAAAACTTCTAAAACAGCTACATTATCAGGTTTTGATAATTCAAAATCATTAAGATTATAATCAATTGGAACATCAAGAATTATTCTTGCTAATTTTTTTGATAAAACTCCCAAATCTTTATTATTAGAAATTTTTTCTCCAAGTTTCCCAGTAATTTCGTGTGCATTTTGAAGTAAATTTTCCAAACTACCGTATTGTTTGATAAATTTTTTAGCAGTTTTATCACCAACTCCCGGAAGACCGGGAATATTATCAACAGAGTCTCCCATCATCCCTAGGTAATCAATAACCTGCTCAGGGTTATCAATCTCAAATTTATCTTTAACTTCATCAACACCCCATATTTCCATACTATTACCCATTCTAGCAGGCTTACATAAATAGATATTTTCTGAAACTAATTGAGCAAAATCTTTATCGGGAGTTACCATATAAACCTTAAAGTTTTTGTCTTCAGCATCTTTAGCGACTGTTCCAATTACATCATCTGCTTCATATCCCTCTTTTTCTAAAATTGGAATCTTCATTGCAGTTAGGATATCTTTAATGTATGGGATTGCAAGAATTATTGGCTCAGGGGTCTTATCCCTGTTACTTTTATATTCAGTAAACATTTCAGATCGAGTAATTGAACCACCTTTATCAAATGCAACGGCAAGATAATCCGGCTTTTGAGTTCGTATAATCTCCAATAATGAATTCATAAATCCTAATATTGCGGAGGTATCTGTACCCTTAGAGTTAATTCTAGGATTTTTAATAAATGCATAATATCCTCTGTAAATCAAAGCATATGCATCAAGAAGAAAAAGCTTTTTGGAACCTTCCATTAAATTTTTTTGAAAAAATTTATTTCAATATACGAAGATATATATTCCGTATTTGAAATGCAGCTATTTTGTAATTTAGCAAAATGGAGAAAGATCATAGTTATTTCATGAAGAAAGCATTTGAGGAAGCTGAGTATGCTTTCTTTAAAAATGAGGTGCCTGTTGGATGTGTAATAGTAAATAACAATGATATAATCTCTAGATCATCCAACATGGTTGAACTTTTAAATGACTCAACAGCTCATGCGGAATTGATAGCTATTACATCTGCACAAAACTCCTTAAATAGTAAAAATCTTGGTAATTGTATACTTTACACTACACTAGAGCCTTGTATAATGTGTTATGGAGCAATTTATTGGTCAAAGATCAATACAGTTGTTTATGCAACCTCAGATAAAAAAAGAGGGTTTTCAAGACACTCGATAGAGACAGATAGGAAAATAAATATTATTAGTGGTTATATGGAAAAAGAATCTAAAGAACTGTTAGACAGTTTTTTCAAGAAAATCAGAGGTTAGTATTTCTAGATTTTTTTCTCATTTTCTTTAGATTTTCATCACTTAGTGTATAGTCCTCTAATTTTTTACCTTTCCATGTTTGAGCTAAAAACAGTGGCATAAAAACTAATGTTCCCAATAAGACAGAAACACCTATAATTATATCACCAATTCTATCATCAATTATTTCCTTTGAGAAAATTCCAAAAAAGACTCCTATAAAAACTAAATATGATAATATTTTAGTAAAAATTTTCAAATAGATTAATTAGATAAATCCCTTAATTGTTCTTTAGTTAATTTTGATGGGGCATCGATCATAAGGTCTTTTCCGCTATTGTTTTTTGGAAAGGCAATAAAATCTCTTATTACATCTTTTCCTTTTAAAACAGCAGCAAGTCTGTCAAGACCAAAAGCAATACCACCATGAGGAGGAGCTCCATATTTAAGAGCATCAATTAAAAACCCAAATTGACTTGTATACTCTTCTTTATCCATGCCAAGTAATTCAAACACCTTCATTTGAGTGTCAAAATCGTGAATCCTTATTGACCCACCACCTATTTCATTTCCATTAAGAACTAAATCATATGCATTAGCAATAACCTTTTCAGGATTTGATTCAAGTAAATCAATAAAATCTGGTTTAGGAGAAGTGAAAGGATGATGCATTGAAAAGAATCTTTTTTCTTCTTCATCCCATTCAAAAAGTGGAAAATCTGTTACCCAAAGTGGACACATTTTAGTATAATCAATAAGATCAAATCTTTTTGCAAGTTCAACTCTTAAAGATCCCATTTGTTCAAGAGTATTTTTTTTATCACCTGACATAATAAATATTATATCCCCTGGTTTTGAGGATACTTTATCTAATATATGTTTTAAATCTTCTTCACTAAAAAATTTATCAAAAGACGATTTTATAGAAGAGTCAATGTTATGTTTAATCCATAAAAGACCTGTAGCTCCAATCTGGGGTCTTTTAACCCAATCGGTTATGCTATCTATTTCTTTTCTAGTTATTTCAGACTTATCATCAATTATAATACAAGATGTGAAATCATTATTATCAAAAATTTGAAACCCTTTACCTATTACTTCATTAGATATTTCGTTAATCTTTAGACCATATCTTAGATCAGGTTTATCAATACCATAATTTTCAATAGCAAATTCATATGTCATTCTTTCAAAACTGATATCAGTCTTATTTAAAAATCTTGAAAACAATCTTGACAATAAGCCTTCAAACTGTTGAAAAATATCTTCTTGATTAATAAAAGACATTTCGCAGTCAATTTGAGTAAATTCAGGTTGTCTATCTGCTCTTAAATCTTCATCTCTAAAACATTTTACAATTTGATAGTATTTATCAATTCCACCAACCATTAATAATTGTTTGAAAATTTGAGGTGATTGAGGTAAAGCGTAATAATGATCTGGATTTAACCTACTAGGAACGATAAAGTCTCTAGCCCCTTCAGGAGTTGACTTAATTAAGTATGGTGTTTCGACATCAATAAAACTATTTTCAGACAGGTAATTTCTTACTTCAAGAGATAATTCATGCCTAAAGATCAAATTTTGTTTTACTGGCTCTCTTCTTATATCAAGATATCTATACTTCATTCTTAACTCCTCACCTCCATCTGATTCGTTCTCAATTGTAAAAGGCGGTGTAAGAGATTTGTTTAGAATGTTTAAACTGGAAACAAGAATTTCTATTTCTCCAGATTTAATTTTTTCATTGGCATTCTTTCTTTCTATAACACTACCTTCAACCTCAACAACATATTCTCTTCCAAGCTCTGATGCAGCAGAAAAAACTTTTTCAGTTGACCTCTCTTTATCAAATACTAATTGGGTAACACCATATCTATCCCTTAAATCAATCCAAATTATAAAACCTTTTTCTCGTATTTTATTTACCCAACCAGATAGCTTGACAGTTTGATTTAAATTAGCTTTTGATAATTCTCCGCAATTATTAGTTCTGTTCATCTTATTAATTTGTAAATATAACTAGATATTTTTTAGTTTGATTCTACCAAGATGTATTATGTAGTACATAGAAGGCACAATTATTAATGTCAAGAATGTTGCAAATGTAATTCCAAAAATAACTGTCCATGCAAGAGGTCCCCAAAAAATAACATTATCACCTCCTATATAAATGTTAGCATTCCAATCAGCAAAAAGAGTAAAGAAATCAATATTTAATCCTACAGCTAGAGGTATTAATCCAAATATTGTTGTGATTGCAGTTAAAAGAACTGGTTTAAGCCTAGCTTTTCCAGCAGTTTTAACAAGATCTAGTGCAATATTTTTGTCTATTATATCTTCTTTTGAAAGGTTTAAGTCTATTTTTTTTCTGTCAAAGAGCAATTGCGTATAATCTATAAGAACAACTGCATTATTTACTATAATTCCAGTTAATGAAATTATTCCAAGCATTGTCATTAAAATGCTAAAGGTTAAATTAAAAATCACTATTCCAAGAAATACACCTGTAAAACTTAGGATGATTGAAGCAAGAACTATAAATGGCTTAGAGATTGAATTAAACTGAAAAACTAATATTAGAATAATTAATGCAATACCAGTTAAAAGAGCTCCAGAAAGAAATGATTGATTCTCAGCTTGTTGTTTAATTTCACCTGTAAATTTAAAATCTACACCTTTAGGAGTTTCAAAACCAGAGAGAGAAATTTCAGCAGTATTTACTATTTCATTTGCATTTGAACCAGCTAATATTGAAGAATAGAGTGTTACAACTCTTTGAAGATTTATATGTTTAATTGCACTAAAAGAGGTTATGTTTCTTTCGTTTACAACTGAAGCAATTGGAACCTCTTTTGTTTTTCCAGTGGCTTGATCTCTAAATATTATGTTTTGATTAATGATAGTGTTGATATTATTTTTATACTCTTCGTCTAGCCTTACATTGATCTGATAATCTTCGCCTTTTAATTTATAAACTCCAGCTTTAGAACCAATTATAGAATTTCTAATTGTCTGTCCAACAAGTCCAGTAGGAATCCCTAATTCACCAGCCTTTTCCCTATCGACTATAAATTCTAAACCAGGTTTACTTCTACTTACGTCAATTTTAAGTTGCTCAATTCCCTCAATATTTTCTTTATTAAGATAGTTTTTCATTGAAATTGCAGTTTCGATTAATTTTTCATAATCATCTCCATAGATTTCAATATTTACAGGATATCCACCCGGAGGTCCTTGTGAATCTTTTTCAACAGAAATAGCTATTCCTGGAAATCTACCAATAAGCTCTAATTGTATATCTTTTCTTAGCTCTTCACTAGACATTCCTCTTCTGTATTTAAATTCTCTCATCGTCATTGTTATAAGAGCTTTATGAGGAATTTCACCAGTTCCCCCTGCATCAGTCTCAGGGTTGCCAGCTCCTTCTCCAACTTGTGAAATTGCAGATTCAACTAAAAAATTATAATCTCCATCAAAATACTTAGAGTTATTTGCAACTTTATAAATTTCAGATTCAATTTGTTTAGAAGTCTCATTGGTCTTTTCAATATCGGTTCCTTCGGGATATTCTAAATAAACAAGTATTTGCTGTGGCTCGTTATCTGGAAAAAATTCAATTTTTGGTGGAAAAATTCCCATTAGTACAATTGAGAAAACAAAGAGGGCAAATGTCCCGGCTAAAAATAAAAACGGTCTGATTCCCGATAATGCATAGGATAAAAAGCTATTATAAAGATTTTCAAGTCTCACTAAAAAAGTATTTTGAAACCTAATTGCAGAATTTTTAATAATGTACTTGTAGGACCAGAATAGAAAACATATAAAAGCTAATAGTGATCCTATAGCTCTGGTATCATTAAATAAAACAAAAATAATGGCAAAACCTCCTAATACATATGTCATTCTCATTAAGTTTTTTCTACTTATCTCTCTTTCACTTAGGTCCATAAAGCTTGAGACTAGCATAGAGTTAAAAAATATTGCTACAATAAGCGAGGAACCTAAAATAGCAGATAATGTAATTGGAAAATATATCATAAATTCTCCCAAAGTTCCAGGCCATGTGCCTAAGGGGATAAATGCAGCAATTGTAGTTGCAGTTGAAACAATTATAGGAAGAGCAACTTCCCCGATTCCAAGTTTAGCCGCTTGAACTCTGGAAACACCTTCTTTGGACATTAGTCTATAGATGTTTTCAACAACAACAATACCATTATCCACAAGCAGGCCAAGTCCCATTACTAATCCAAACAATACCATTCTGTTAAGTGTAAGCCCAAAGGCAGACAAAATAACTAAGGACATAAACATTGACATAGGAATAGCAAAACCAACAAATAGAGCATTTCTAAGTCCTAGAAAAAAAGTTAAAACTGTTACAACTAAAATTATACCAAAGATTAAGTTATTCATTAAGTCATTTACCGAATTGATAGTATATTCTGACTGATCATTTTGAACCACTACATCAAGATTTTCAGGTAAAAAACTTTCTTTTGCTTCATCAATTATTTCTTGAATAGAGTTTGAGGCAAAGATTGCATTTTCACCTCCTCTTTTCACTACTTCAAGCATAATAGTTTTCTTATCAAATGATCTTGTATATGATGTAATTTCTTTCTCCTTGAATGATATAGAAGCAACATCTTCTAGATAAACAGGTCCATTGTCACGTTTAACAATAATTCTGTTTAACTCATTTGGATTTGACACCTCTCCTATAATTTTCACATTTCTTCTTTGACCAGCAGAAATTAAACTTCCTGCGGAAACAGTTACATTTTCTTGAGCGATGGCATTAATAATATCCCCAAAGCTTGTTTTTGTTGCTTTCATCATATACGGATCTACTGCAACTTCAACTTCGAAATCTTGAATTCCTCGAACTTCTACTGTTTTAACTTGGGGTAATCTTTCTATTCTAGTATCTAAATATTCTGCATATTCTTTAAGCTCTTCAACTTTATAATCTCCAACAAGACTAATGTTTAAAACAGGAAATCTTTCTGCTATATCAAATTCAAAAATATTAGGATCTACCTTAGCATTATTAAATGTTGGCCAGTCATCCCCAACGGTTACATTATCAACTAAATCTTTTACTCTCTGCCTAGCAAGTGCCGTTGGAATCTCATCATCAAACTCGATATTAATAATTGAAATTCCTTCACTTGAAGTAGACTCAATTTCAATTAATCCGATAACACCTTTTATCTCCTGTTCAAGAGGATCTGTAATTAGTTTTTCCATCTCTTCAGCATTATTTCCCGGGAAAACTGTTGTTACAAAAATATTTGATGAGTTAATCTCAGGAAAAAGTTCTCTAGGCATTGTTTTATATGCAGTAATCCCTGAAACAAGAAATATTATCATAAGAACATAAATAATTGTCTTATTATTTATAGCCCAACTTGACAGAAAAAATTCTTTATTCTTTTTATTCATTTTAATTTATAAGTTTTACTCTTTGAGAATCTTCAACAATACTAGCTCCTTCTAAAACAAGCATGTCTCCAATCTTTAGACCTTCAGTGACTTCAATATCAGTGTTATTTTTATTTCCTAGTGAAATAAAAGTTTTATCTGTAATATATACTCCTTGTTTAACGTCCTGATTCATTACATAAACAAAATTTTTACCAGAAGCATCTTCTCTTACAATTTTTAAAGGAATTATAACTGCATCTTTCTTAGAATAGATATTTATTTTAATTTTTGCATCTAAATTCTGTTTGATTTTGTTATCAATATTTTCGACAGGAACTTCAACTCTAAAAGTCCTATTATTTGGATTTATAAAATTACCTGTTTGTATAATTTTCGACTTAATTTCTTTTCCAAGAAGTGGAACTTGAACTATCGCTTCAGTTCCTTCTTCTATAAATGAAATATACTTTTCTGAAACAGATGCTTCTGCATATATTTTATCAAGATTAACTAATCTTAGAATTTGAGAAACACCTGGAATTAAATTTGATCCTTGATTTGAAATAATTTCATCTACCTCTCCATCAAAAGGAGCATAAACTTTAGTCTTAGCAAGTCTGTCTTTCATTTGCTCAACCATTTTTTGACTAGATTCAAAATCAGTTTTACTCTTTAGAAATTGTATTTCAGATCCTATATTATTATTCCAGAGTCTTTCGGTTCTTTCAAAATTTTCTTTAGCGAAGTTTGCTTGAATAGTTAACTGCTCTAGCTGCTCCTTAAGTCCGGAGTCATTAATTTCAGCTAACAGTCTACCTTTCTTCACATATTGACCTTCATTAACAAAAATCTGTTCTAACGTGCCTTGAAACTCAGGAAGTATTAAAATGTTTTTTCTAGTCTTAAGGTTTGCCTGTGCCTCTATATAACTATTAAATACTTTTTCTTTGATTTCATAACTTGAAACAAGAGTGAGCTTTTCGTTTTCATCTAAGAAAGCTATACCATCGTTAATTTCATTTAGCTCAACTTGCATTGTATTCATAGTGTCTACATATTCCTTTTTTCTTTTTTTTAACTCTTCTATATCTCCATTTTCAATTAAAGAGGTGATATTTGAGCTTCCAGATGAGTTACAGCTTATTATTAGTAGAACGAGTATTGATATATAAAATTTCTTCATAATTAATTTGTATTGTTATATAGAGTTTCTAATTCTGTCTTTATTGATATTAATTCTAAGACTGAATTCAAATATTTTTGTTGAGAGTCAAGTAATTGAAGCTGAGCTTGTCTCAATTCAAAAGAAGAAACAATTCCTTCAAAAAATTTAATAGAATTTTTCTCCTCAATTGATATGGATAGGTTCATATTTCGTTCGCTTACATTTAAAGCTTGAATTGCTAACTGATAATCATTTAACTTTTGTTGAACTTCAACTTGAGTTTTTTCTTGTTGTTCTTCAAGATTTGTCAATGCTTGATTCATTGCAATTTTAGCTTTCTGAGATGATACATTTAGCTTAAACGCATTAAAAATTGGAATTTCCAAATTAACACCTAGAACAGATGAGCCAAACCAATTCTGAGATTTATTTGTGAAATCAAATTCATTATTGTATCCTGTATAGGTTCCACTGAGAAATCCCGAAACTTTAGGAAGTTGTTTTGATTTTTCAAGTTTATATTCAATTCTTTTTGTGTCAAAAATGTTTTGAGAAATCTTAACATCTATATTTTTACTTGTGTTAAAGTCTTCAAAAGAATTTGAAAAAATAATATTTTCTGCAATAAAATCTTCTATTGATGTTGATAGAACAATTTTATCATTAATATTGATTCCAAGAACTAATTTTAAAAGATTAAGTTGATTGTCTTTTGTTTTTTTTGCCTGAAGTAATGATAGCTCTGCTTGAGCTAATGTTATTTTTATTTGCTCTACATTTTCAACTTCCTCAAATCCGTTTATGTATAACTCTGTAACTTCAAAAAGATCTTTTCTGAAATTCTCAAGATTATTTTCTAATAAAATGATGCCTTCATTAAGGATTGAAACAAGACTGTAAAGCTTAACTATAGATTCTCTTACCTCAAGTAAAGTTTTTTCATAAAAATTTTCTGAAGCGGACAAGTATATTTTGCTATATTCTAGACCTACTAGCCATGAGCCATCAAATAGAAGTTGTTCCATTCTGACTGAACCAATTGCTGATTGTTCAGTGCCAAATTGTATTTCAGAAAACTCACCTTTTTGTCCTCCAAAAAATTCAGCAGGAATCAAGGAGGTGGAAAGCTCAAGATAATTAAGATAGTTAAGGTCTAAAGTTACATTTGGTAATCCTATTGCAATGGTTTTCCAGCGTTCTTTGTAAGCCATCTTTATTTCTCTTTCAGCATTCATTAATCTTCTGTTGTTTTCAATACCATATTCAACAGCATCATCTATACTTAAGCTTCTTGTTTCACCTTGAGAAAAACCATAACTTGTAAATACAATAAACAATAATATCTTTTTCATTTTTTTATCATTTGAATTATCCATTTTGGAATTAACTTTTTTCTTTCAGTCATCATTATGTTAAAATCCTTTTTGGAAAGATTTTCAATCTTCATAATTATTGGACTACACATAAACGGAAAAACAATTACGCTTAAAATATTGGTTACAAAATGAATGGGATCAACCTTTCTGTAAATACCTTTTTTTACACCCTCTTGATATTGAGCTACGAAGTTTGACTTCATTATCATTTTTGTTGTAGGCATTTTTAAAAAAGATGTAGGATTATTTTTTAATTCATTTAAAAGAAAAGTTGGAAGTAACGGCTCAGCAATAATCATATCAATATATTTTTCAGAACATAGTTTAAGTTTTTTTTCAAGTGATGTTTTATCATCATTATAAACCTCAACCATTTTACTAAGGAATTCATATAGCGTTTCGAACATTATTATTTCAAATAATCTTCTTTTACTCCTAAAATAATAGTTTAACATTGCAAGATTGATGTCAGACTCTCGAGCAATATCTCTAGTTGTAGTTGCACTATATCCTTTGTTTAAAAAGAGTGATTTAGCAGCATCTTTAATTTTTATTTCAGTATTTGAATATTTAGCTTCTGTCTTTATATTCATGATGCAAAATAAACTTAATCAAATGAATTAATCAAATGATTAATAAAAAATTAACAATTAATTAAATAGTATATTTATTTTTGATAACAGGAAATGAAAGATTTTATAAAAACTTTTGAGGGGTTTCTAAAAAAAGAAATAGATTACGATAATCCAAGAAATCTTTATGAGCCTGTAAAATACTTATTAGATTCAGGTGGTAAGAGATTAAGACCTTTAATAACATTATTTGTCTCAGATCTTTTTACTGGAAATATATCTAATGCACTACCAGCTTCTGCAGCTCTTGAAATTTTTCACAATTTTACTCTTGCTCATGATGATATAATGGATAATTCACTAATGAGAAGAGGAAAGAAAACAATAAACTCTAAATGGGATGATAATACTGCAATTTTATCTGGAGATGTGATGCTGATAATCTCTTATGAAATTCTAAATAAATATGATGATTCTAAGTATTTACTATTATCTAAGCAACTAACAGAGACATCTAGATTGGTTTGTGAAGGTCAGCAAAATGATATGGACTTTTCGATAGAAAAAAATATATCAGAAGATGACTACTTTAAAATGATTGAGAACAAGACTGCTGTTTTGATTGGATGTTCGTTTATGTTTGGTGCAATTGTATCAGAGCTAAATTCAAAAGAGATCAATGCTTTATTCGAAGTAGGTAAGAACCTTGGATTAGCTTTTCAATTAGAAGATGATTTATTAGATTGCTTTGGCGACGAATCTAAATTTGGTAAAAAAATTGGAGGAGATATAATTCAAAAAAAGAAAACACTACTTTTTATCCATACTCTTTCAAAACTAGATAATGACAAAAGGTTAGAATTTGAAAATATATTCTTCTCAGATAATACTGATGAATCAGTAAAAATAAGTTTAATAAAAAAGTATTACAAAGATTCTGGAGCAGTTAATTATATCAATAAAAAAGTTAAAGAATATTCAGAACATGCAAAAAAAATAATCAATCAAATGCAAATTGATGATAATAAAAAACTTAGCCTTAATAAATTTTCAGAACAACTTTTAAATAGAGAAATTTGATATTCTTTTAATTAATGACTTTACAAAGACAATAACATTAACTGAAAGAAAAATAGAAAGCTCTTCACCAAATGAAGTTTTTTCATCAAGAAATTTAAAGATTTTAATGGGATCATTATTTTTAAACAGATCCGAAAAAACTTTAGATCCTTTTCCTTTAGAGTCAATTAATACATCTAAAAATAAAAGGTCATAGTACCAAAACCTGTTTTTATAATTAATTTTTGAAAGAGGTTTATCTTTTTTTAAACAACTAATAATTAAATCAATTTTATCTATGGAGTTTTTTATAGTATACCCAGTACTTGGTTTACTCCATCCTCCAGCAGTTCCTATTTTAAAAAAACTATCAGTATTTTTTTTAAAAAAAGGATAACAGGTCATGGGAATTACTCCTTTTTCTTTTTCTAAAACCTTAAAATCAAAGATTTTATTAATCTTCAGATAATTTTTAATTTCAGTTTCATATTCATGATCTTCAATAGTGTAACTTGAGAAAAGAGTGTATTCAACTAAAGCTTTATTTTTTGAAAATGGTAAAATATACATGAATCTAATTTCATTTTGTTGATCAACACTAAAATCCATAAATGTAATTTTATTATCATCAAAACATTGATCTTTAGTTTCAATTGTCCACCCAATAAAGTGTTGTTTAAGTAATGGATATTTTTTGAAATCTAATTTTTGATCATCATATATACTCGAAAAAATAACAGATGACTGAAAATTTCCATCATCTGTCTTTACTAATTTATTTTCTTGATCAATACTTTTAATATTTGAATTTAGATATGTAAAATTTGAAGCCTTTGAAATTTTTTTACCTATGTGGGAATAAAATTTGCTTGATTTTATCATTTTATATTTAAATGGTTCTAAAAGAAATGAATTATGAAAGCTTGAGTCTTTGAATTCTGCATATTCCCATTCTTTAAAAACTAATTCATCTAGTAAACTTTTTTTATTTTCCCAAAACCCAAAAGTTCTGTCATTTTTATTTTTTTTATCCTTTTCAATTATTAAAATTTTCTTATCATTAAAGAAATCATCATTTATCATCGAGTTTGACAATAATAGTCCAGAAGCACCTGCTCCACAAATTATATAATCATATTTTTCCTTTGAAATCATTTGATTTTATTGACCTTTTGATTATTTTCGTTGACTGGTTTACAAGATACAAATATGGAGCAAATTATTGAATACTTTTCTGGACTAAACCCAATACAAGGAGCTCTTTACGCAACTTTATTTACATGGGGAGTTACAGCCCTAGGAGCATCAACAGTATTCCTTTTTAAATCAATGAGTCGAATGGCACTAGATGGTATGTTAGGATTTACAGGTGGAGTTATGGTGGCTGCAAGTTTTTGGAGTTTATTATCTCCTGCGATAGAGATGAGTGCTGGAGAAGGTTTTGTTAAAGTAATGCCCGCAGCAATTGGATTTGGATTGGGTGCATTATTTATTTTTGCAATTGATAAAGTTTTACCACACATTCATATAAATTTTAAAGAAGCGGAGGGAATAAAAACCCCATGGAGAAGAACAACACTTTTAACTTTAGCTATAACTCTTCATAATATACCTGAAGGACTTGCTGTTGGAGTTTTATTTGGTGGAGTAGCAGCGGGCATACCAGAAGCCTCTATTGCTGGAGCTGTTGTTTTAGCTTTTGGAATTGGTCTTCAAAATTTTCCAGAAGGAATAGCTGTTGCTATGCCTTTAAGAAGATCTGGAGTTAGTAAATTTAAGAGTTTTTGGTATGGACAATTATCTGCAATTGTTGAACCAATAGCAGGTGTTATAGGGGCATTAGCTGTAACATTTTTTACTCCTTTATTGCCATATGCTCTTGCTTTTGCAGCAGGTGCAATGATTTTTGTTGTTGTTGAAGAGGTTATTCCTGAAACACAGCAAGATAAACATACTGACATAGCTACATTAGGATTTATAGGAGGATTTATAATTATGATGATTCTTGATGTTGCTTTAGGTTAATTTATTGGTTAAAAGAATCCCAACCTGAGCTATTGATGTTTATTTTTTGACCAAGGCTAGTTATCATACAATTGTCATCTTTCTTTTTTACAGAGGAACCAATAATAGTTAACTGTTCACAGTTACTTATTTTCTTTTCATGTCGTTTTGAAACAGTAAATAAAACCTCGTAGTCTTCACCTCCATTAAGATAAGCAACTGAGTAGCTTAGTTTAAACTCATCACAAGCTTTTTTTGTTTCTTCTGATATAGGTATTTTATCCTCATATATGTGAAAAGAAAACCCTGAAGAATTAGATAAATGATTTATCTCAGTTGAGAGACCATCACTAATATCAATCATTGAAGTTGGAGTAATTTCAAGCTCTTCTAAAAGATTTACGATATCAATTCTTGCCTCTGGTTTCAACTGTCTTTGAATGCAATAAGTATAGCTACTTAAATCAGGCTGAGAATTAGGATTAACTTCAAATACTTTTTTTTCTCTTTCAAGAATTTGAAGACCCATGAAAGCTGCACCTAAATCACCAGATACAACAAGTAGATCATCTTCTTTTACACCTTTTCTTTGTGTTATTTTTTTACTATCAGTAGTTCCAATACAAGTAACAGAGATCATTAATCCTTTATTTTATGAAGTTGTGTCTCCACCAATTAAGTCAACATTATAGTATGAACAAGCTAATCTAATACCTTCAAATATTTCCTCAAGAGCCCTTACTTTAAATCTATTAGAAACTGCAATTGAAACCAAAATATGAGATGGTTTGATATTCATAGAAATAATATCAGAAATATTAACTACAACACTTTTATAACCTAGATGTTTAAGTGGGACATATGACAAGTCAAAATGAACTCCTTCAACTAAGATATCTTGAGATATTGCAAGTTTGGTTTTTTCAAATTTTAAAATAGCTGCATCATCTCCAATATCTAAAATTGTTGAATCATTTTTAGTCTTAAATGATTTTGTTATTCTATTAATTAGATCTACTTCACTTATGCTTTGTAGATCACTTTCATCTTGATCTTTATTCTTGTTCATACATTAAAAGTAACTTAATTGATCTATTATTTTAACTAATACATCATAACATAATTATAGATTTATTAACAGCTATTATTGTTTAAAAAAGCTTGATTTATATGTATATTTGCAAAAAGTTATTAAGGCTTAATTCTTATGGCATATACCGAAGACGAATTAAAAAAAGAACTTGAAACCAAGGAGTACGAATATGGTTTTTACACAGACATAGATTCTGAAACATTTCCCGTAGGCTTGAATGAAGATGTTGTTAAAGCAATTTCTAAGAAAAAAAATGAACCAAAATGGATGACAGATTGGCGATTAGATGCTTTTTCATCCTGGAAATCAATGAATGAACCTGAGTGGTCAAATCTTCATTACAAAAAACCAAATTTTCAGGATATTTCTTATTATTCTGCGCCAAAGAAAAAGCCAAATCTAAATTCTCTTGATGAAGTTGATCCTGAATTATTAAAGACATTTAACAAATTAGGAATTTCTTTGAAAGAGCAAAAAAAATTAAGTGGAGTGGCTATGGATGTTGTTATTGATTCAGTATCAGTTGCTACTACATTCAAAGATACACTAGAGGAAAAGGGAATCATTTTTTGTTCTATTTCAGATGCAATTCAAAATCACCCTGAATTAGTAAGAAAACACTTAGGAACTGTTGTTCCAAAAAAAGACAACTATTATGCTGCTCTAAATTCTGCTGTATTTTCAGACGGATCATTTTGTTATATCCCTAAAGGGGTCAGATGTCCAATGGAATTATCAACTTATTTTAGAATTAATCAAGCAGGGACTGGTCAGTTTGAGAGAACCCTTGTTATAGCTGATGAGTCTAGTTATGTTAGTTATCTTGAGGGCTGTACTGCTCCATCTAGAGATGAAAATCAACTTCATGCTGCAGTTGTTGAACTTATTGCTCTTGATGATGCAGAGATTAAATATTCAACAGTTCAAAATTGGTTTCCAGGTGATAAAAATGGAAAAGGTGGGGTGTTTAACTTTGTTACTAAAAGAGGAATTTGCCATAATAGATCTAAAATATCATGGACTCAGGTTGAGACAGGGTCTGCTGTAACATGGAAATATCCATCATGTATTTTGAAAGGAAATAATTCTATTGGAGAGTTTTATTCAATAGCTGTAACTAATAATTTCCAACAAGCTGATACAGGCACCAAGATGATTCATGTTGGTAAAAATACCAAGAGTACTATTATTTCAAAAGGTGTATCTGCTGGGAGATCTCAAAATAGCTACAGAGGTCTTGTTCAAATTTCACCACTTGCAAAAAATGCTAGAAATTTCTCTCAATGTGATTCATTACTTATGGGAAATGATTG
>Ga0115552_1000590_pt1 | contig 20764 bp, 10 predicted proteins | sample COGITO_mtgs_1103_3_FD_87178 | JGI IMG/M metagenome (GOLD analysis project Ga0115552, IMG submission 87178) | Pelagic marine microbial communities from North Sea - COGITO_mtgs_110328 | ecosystem: Environmental > Aquatic > Marine > Epipelagic | place: Germany:Helgoland, sampling site Kabeltonne...
AGAAAAACTAACGGACAGAATGAAAAATACACAAGCCTACGAAACAACCAATACGTAATCGTATCGGTAGTGTTAAGTGCTTATACGTAGATTTGGGGTATTAAGCGATATATATGAAACCAAACGGGGATTTACCAACGGGCAAGAGATACCTCAAGATATTACAGTCCTTTTATCTTTTTTTCTGTGGTTCCGTCAGAATATTGATAAATGAATACCTCTGAGCTATTGTCTTTTACCTCTCTGCCCATTAAATCAATTATCTTAATTAATTTTCTCTCTGCAGAATTAGGGATCTCAATTGTCCCAACTGATTGTGCACACAACTGATCAAAAAACAACCAAGCCTCTCTGCTTGCCTCAATGTCCATATTCCCATAGGCTCCTGGCCAATCATGACCTCCCCCTTGAACGGTATATAACCAAACTTCAGTGCAAGAATTAGATGATCCGTATTTTTCAGATGATACCGTACTGCCATCATTGGTATTAATGTTGGGAAAGTTTGCAGTACTAACGAGCTGTAATCCAAACAGATTATTGAAAAAAGTCATCGTTTCAGGAATGCTCGGATATGCCCCCCAACCATCAATATTATTGGGGTCACCATCAAAATAGGTGACATTGTCTTGTGTCCCATGCACCTCAAGTATAGATACCTCGCTAGTAGGATTGCAATCGTCCATGATGTCTTGCATGATCATGCCTGCAATTGGTGCAACCCCCCTAAACGTCTCAGAAGCTTGACATGCAAGCATATAGCACAAATCTCCACCATTCGACATTCCTGTACAAAAAACCTTATCTGCATCCAAGGAGTAAGTGTTTTGGAAATACGAATTCAAATTCTGTAAATAGGCAACATCATCGACTGTTTCATTATTTTGAAAGTCATATCCAACATTAAAGAATGTATTGCCGCCGCCATCTTCGATTCCTTGTGGGTAACAAACAGCAAAACCATACTCATCAGCAAGTTGATTAAATTCAGAATAATTCATAATGCCTTCCGCTGAACCAGTGTAGCCGTGACAAACAAAAACTAATGGGCAATTTGGAGGAGCTGATCCTGGGTGGTAATAAATGTATTCCCTTTGAATCCCTCCATCTTGTATGGTTCCGTATTCGAGTGCTTGCACGTTTTGGGAGTAGACATCATTATCAGGGTTATCGTCTAAGGCTTGGCCGTTCACATTGCTAACGGTCACATCTAAATTGTAAAGCCCGGATTGGGAAATTGTCCAGGTGTCCTGATGGGTAAACTCGTATGTGGCTAAAGAAGACAAATTGAGTCCTGAAAAATTTTGGGTATAAGCAACTCCTCCACTAAGGCTCCATGTGATGTCAAAGGATGTAATGACCTCCGATCCCACATTGCTTACGGTTCCGGTGATAGGTATAGTGGTTGGGGCGTCCTGATTTCCATTTACAGAAAGATTGGTCAGTGCCGCATCTAGGCCTTGAGGTTCAAATAAGACCACATCATCAATGGCCCATCCAAACATCCATCCACCATTATCATTGTAATGAAAAGCAATGAGAACATTTGAATTGCCAGTCAAAATACTTAAATCAAATGATTGCGCATCCCAATCCCCATCATCTGTTCCAATAATTTCAGAGAAAACTGTCCACGTTGACCCATTATCAAATGAATACTCTAGTGTTGCCGTTTCAGTGTCCCCACCAAAACTTCCACCATCATAATAATTTTCAAATTGTAAAGCCACAGCAACAGAGCTTGAAAAATCCATTGGTGGCATAATTAAATAATCCATGCTTTTATCACAATCACAATCATCATCATTTGTCCCAATAATATTGCCATGTGGCGCGACAGACCACCATTGGCTCTCTATGTTTTGATTGGTTCCTAAATTCCATCCTCCATCAGAGGCATTAGTTGAAATAGACCACCCTGCAGGTAAATTTGCCCCTTCAAAGTCCTCGTCTATTAAAATGTTTTGTGAATGCACTGTTCCATAAATAAATAGGGTGCATAGGACAACAGCAAGATTTTTCATATTTTAAATTTGTTCTAAAATAAGCTTTTAAATCAAAAAAAATGAATCAGTTTATTATTTAAAACTGCCATCAGGCAAAACAGTGGGCAGATTGAATTGTGGAGCAGAGGATATCAATCAACAACAAATGACTTTTGCAGGAGCACATCTTGATTCATATTCATCAATACAGCACGATATATCCCCTTTGGGAATGTAATCACATTCAATTTATTTAGGCCGATTCGAACTTGTAGTTCCGCTATCCGGCCACCTTTCACATCATAAATAATAATCATGCCTTTTCGATCACTATCAATAATCAACTCATCTGACGCTGGATTTGGATAAACGTGAAATTTAAATTGAAATTCATTACTAGCTTGAAGGACAGGGTCCTCTTCCGCGCAGGGATAATTATAAATTGTTCCAGATTCAAATCGATTTTGTGCTGGAATCTTATTCTGTTCCATAATATTTGGCGTACCAATACCAACCCATTCAGGTGCATTTAGAAATGAAGGCATTTCATTATAAAAGTAGCTTTCATCAGCCAATGTTTCTGTTCCACTAGGCGTGATATTTCCCTTATTATTGTTTCCGTATTCGAACTGATCAATGCCTTGTATTGAGTAATTGACAAAGCTGTAAGGTGATGTTGTATTGGGGATTTCGTTACCCACCAAGTTTTGAGAAGGGGATGTGGCATCACTAAAAAAAATTCCAAATAAAGACGCTCTGTTTCTTAGAAAAGTATTGTGCGGTCCATTGGCGCCATGTGAGTTATCAATCACGATGTTCTGACCACTGTTTTGTTCAAATAAATTTGCGTAGGGATAATTACCATGCAGGACCATATCTCCTGCTGCGTCACTCGGAATAATTGGATTGCTACTCGTCCAATAAGGATCCGTTGAAAAATTATAGGAGAATACATTCCCGTTTGGTCCTGCTTGCAACAACATTGAATGTCTCAGGTGTTCAAATATATTGTCTTCAATAAGACATTCATTTGTCGTGAACTGTAAGGATACTCCATAGGCTCTTCCTCCACCTCCATAATCAAAACCATGATGAAAATAAGAACGGCCAATTTTTAAGTTCGATGCATTTTCGGCAACTACATGCGAAAAAGTGCAATTTTCTGATTCTACATTTTTTAACCAACAATTTGAAGCATATCGAAATGCAAAATTTGACGCTTGTTCTGGTGCTGCGTCATCGAGGCGAAGTAGCTTTAAGCATTCAATACCAACATTAGATTTCATTTGCATCTTTTTAAACCTTGGCGCCTTTTGGATTGCAAAATCCATACGCAATGCTGATTCGAGGAGAATTGTATCACCTATTACATTACTCACTTTAACAATCTGACCCACCGAGTTGAGCGCCCAAGAAGACGTCACTAAATCATCATCCTGCTGAAAAAGCTTTATCCAATCGCCTGCGCTTACTTGGTTGCTTTCATCCGATTGGATATAATACTGTCCTTTAAAAGCGTTCATAGAAAGCAATGGTTCAGATGAATTATCAATACCCCCGTTTACCCTTATGGCATCACCAGAACCTCCAAGATCAAAAACAAATTCTGTCTGATTCATTCCCTCTCCTTTTAGGATCTGATTTGATAGTAAATCTATGGTGTTATTAAATAGATAATCACCTTGAGGAAAAAAGAACACCACCCCATCAGAACCAAATTCATTAATTAAGCTATCCATTTTAATATTATTGGCATCTATCCCTGTATTATCAAAGCCTTCATTAAGTACGTTTATCATTGTAAAGTTCAAGGTACTTGTATCGCGCAACCCGGCATCATTCCAAGACACTCTTCGGTCCTGTGTCAAAACCTGAGCAGAGGCCAAATGGCTGCAAAATAAAGTGTAAAAAAATAGGAGAGACGTAAACCTTGAAACCGTCTGAGTCATCGTCATATAAATTAAAGATACAATAATCTTTTTGGCTTATTCTGTGATTTGGAACCTGTGTTCAATAGAACCATCATCAAAAATCCATAAAAAGGGACCACTTTCATGATTTTTAACCTCCCGCCCCATATAATCAACGACTTTTAAAAGGTGTTTGGTTTGGTTAGACGATTCAAATAGTCCAACACCCTGAAGACATGACTTTCCGTTTAAAAAATCCCAAATCACTTGAGGTGAATAAAAATCCAAGTTAATGGTTCCTAAACCACCAATCAATGTTTCAATTCCTGGCCACTGATGCCCCCCTCCTACTACTTTAATATGCTCAAGTTCCGACCCACTGCAGTTTTGGTAAATATATCGTATTGGATACGACAAGTCAAAAATATTAGGATTGGGCATGGCCTGTATTAGAGGATCAGTATCACAAGACAAAAAATCCCGCCATAGCAACAAAACATCATCAACAGATGCCCCTGTTGAAGCACCCCCATTATATGGCACGATTGCATCACTAGTTCCATGTATGTGAAGTACCGAAGTTGGGTGCATAGGATTAAAATTCTCGTACGTTGTTGTGGACATGTTTCCGGAGACGGTAGCAATAGCAGCAATGCACATTTCCGATTCGCTTGCGATTTTATGGCTCAAATAGCCCCCATTGGAGAATCCACTCAAATACCTTTTTTGTGGATTTGTATTTAAATTTGATTCAAAATAATTAATCAACTCCTCAACAAATCCGATATCATCTACATCTGAATTTAAGGAATTCATATCGGCATTCCAGGAGGCGTTTAAACCATCTGGATAACAAACAATAAAATCATTGGCTTCTGATATTTCGTTGAAACCGGTGATATTCATAATTCCATTGCCAGATTGTGTCAAACCGTGAAGAACGATCAATAATGGATATTCGGAAGAAGCATTCCAAGAATCTGGAATATAATAAACGAAAGTTCTTTCTTCTCCATTATGTATGAATGAATCTTGAAGCTGCCCAAATGAATTAAAACACATCAGTAAGGATAGAAAAATGAGTTTTTTTAGCATATCGCAAGATAACGAAAGAATTATAAATCTCGCAAAAGAGATTTCCCCAATGGGCTTAATATTCATTTGAGAATTACAAATGTTCAATCGTAGATGTTATTTAAAAAGTATATCCCATTCAATGTCTTCAAAACCATACATTAGATAAAAATAACTACTTATGAAATATTTAAGAAAATTGTCCTACACCATTCTTGCAATACTACTTATATCTCAGCTCGTTGGTTGTGGGAAAGACGATGAACCCGAAAACACGGCTTTAGTTCAATGGGATATGACTATTGATGGTACGAATTATTCATATGAAGGAACCTACACAGAAGCGGGAGACCTAACTGGATGCCCAGGGATATTTCAAACAAATGCGGGGATACCGGAAGGCGGAGGACAGGTTTTACTCGTCAGTGATGACAATCTATTTACCATTCAGATCGCTTCAGTAGATCTAACATCTACTGGGAGCTATGTTTTCGATTCCGATAGTGAGGGGCTCATATCCATTATGCATGGGATGAACGCCTACACTTCAGATGAAGGAAGTGTAACGGTAAACATTACCTCCTTTCCCAGTTTGGTTTGGGGAGTCACAGATGATTTGGAAGCGACAATGGCCAAAGGTGATTTTTCAGGAACCGTAATCGATGCATTTGACTCTCCTCATACCATATCAGGATCTTTTGATGCAATAAGGGTTCAATAAAAAGACCAAGTTGAATCAGGCCTTTTAAACTAAATCTTTGACTATTTTTACCCTTAAATTGCTTTAATGATAAAAACCTTAATACTTTTTCTTTTCCTTTCACCCCTCTTTTTAGTGGCTCAAAAAGAAGGGTTTTTACAGTACTCTATTTCCGCAAATGCTCTAGATACGAGCCTCGAGGTAAGGCAAAAAGTTGGACTCATGAGGAATAGTTCTTTAAGAATCTATTTTGCAGAAAAATTTGCACGTGTCGAGTTTAAAATGGCGGGAAACTATAATGTCACAACAATCCTAGATAAGGCAAAAAATAAATCATTAAACCTTATGGACAGCCCTATGGGTAAGTTTGCCAAAAGATCCAACACCAATGAACTTCAAACTGTCCCAATTCGAGTTGATTCAACATCCCAAATAGATGTTTTCAAAGATGAAAAAAAGATGATTTTAGGTTTTGAGTGTTATAAGGTGGTTCTGACAAATACCGAATTTAAAATACAATATTGGTGTACCAATGATTTTGAAATTGACTTATCGGAATATAAACTTACTAATGATTTTATTCCCGGGTTTCCGATGGAATTTTCTGCAATTTCAGAAGGGGTTCAATTAAGATATAAAGCTTCAAACCTTCTTTTTTCTTTAGAAAACCAAGAATCTTTATTCTCTTTACAAGTACCGGTCGGGTATACAGTAGTTGCGCCGGATGAATAATCCCCTAATCCTAGTTATTATTTTTTGGATATAAATGATTATTAGATTCGAACATGTTGATTTTATATTCTAATTTTGCAAGGTACAGTTAATTAATTGATCGTAGTTTAATGAAGTTTAAATTTATTGTTGGAACCCGTCTTTTGGCGTGTCTTTCTTTCTTAATGTTTTGTGGATGCTATGGCTTTTCTCAAAAAATACCTGCTACAAAAAACGCAAACATCGCTGCCATAACACCACCAATTGGATTTGACACAACCTCCGCATTCAATGGTTATTTATCGATGCAAAACAGTGCAGCTATAATGATGTTGCAACTTGAAAATTCAAATTATATTAGAATTATTGAAGCCATCGATCAAGACTACATGGACCGTAATAAACTGACTCTTAAAAGTAAAGAGGATATTATAACCCGTTCTGGAAGTAAAGGGAAAGGACTTACATTTTCATTTGAATTAAACGGAAATACATTCATTAGAAAAATGGTGTTTATAGGGAATACCAAAAAAACGCTTTGGCTAAACATTACTTATCCTATGGATTTAGAAGAGCTTTTGACTGGACCCATTGACAATAGTATTGCTACAGCTAATATTGATTTACTAGATTAAGTTCGCAGAAAAAATGATTCATTCGAAAAAAAGTCTTACTGGTTATTTAAAAACATCACTTTTCGTTATTTCTTTTCTTTTCTTAAACACCTCTTTTTCTCAACAATTGGTAAATCATAATGTGAGTTTTAACTCAGGAGTTCAAAATATGTGGGGGCCTTCATTTAGCCCATTTACAATTGACCAAGAAATCACCTTGTTTGAACAAGGTTGGGATGTGAGTTTTGATACTGGTAGTTCTGGAATAGTATCTATTGCCGGCCAAAGTTTTGGTGGAGGGTTAAGTGGAGCTTTCTCAGGTGTCATCGGCAGTGAAGTTAGAATTGAAGGCTTTACAACAGGAACCATTGAGGTCGACTATCCTATTGATATTGAGCTAAACATGCCCAATGACTTATCCTATGATCAAGGGGACAATGTTACGATTGCCTCTTCTTACGACTGCCTTAACAATTGGAAATTAGAAACTCTATATCCAACTGCAGGAGAATTTTTCTGGGATTTCTATTTTCAAATGGCAGCATCTGCCAGTGCACAATTGTGTTTTTTTGGATGTGTTACTTTCCCTATCATTCCTTCCTTTGACACAGGACTTCAAACGATTAATATATTAACAATTAGCGGTTCTGGAGCTTCTACGGATGGAGAGAATGGAATATGGTGTCTCGGCCCAGGTGCTTTGCCTCCATATGTGGGCGGAACCGAGCCTCCTGCTGGAAATTGGCCTTACGCACTTCCACCAGAGGAAGATCCAACAACTTCTCCCTACCCAAATTTTATCCCATGGCAAGTATACTACGGTAGTGCTTTTCCTGTAGAACTTCCTTCAGCTCTCGGTCTTTCGGGTTCAATCACTATTCCATACGTGAACACTGACCCTACTATCAATTCAAATGGCGATATCAACGCATGTGGAGACTCAACGTATTTTAATCTAAACCTTGAAATATTCGATTTGTTAGGTGGTGTATTATCAAGTGTTCCTGGACCAGCCGCTGCGGTTGGTGCGGTTTTAGAAAACCTCTCGGGTTCAGAAGAAATTGGGGGAGTAGCAGAGGTAAGCTGGAATTTTTTTAGTGCAAGCTTTGATGCAAACATTACGAATAAACAATGTTTCGACTTCACACCTAAAGTATATGCCGAAATGGATTTTCCTCTCCCTGTAAATTATTCAATTATTAACGGTTCTTCAGGAGCGGTATCATCAACGGGACAATCAAGCATCATAACCTTTGAAGTAGGAGACCAGCTCCAATATCAATACCCTTGTTATTACGAAGAATTGAATATCACACCTACTTATTCAATTGTTGGTGACATAAAAAATCGCACCTATGACGAAGTTTCTTTTGACTTTTTGATGAGTGCTTTTGAATTTGGCTTTGAAATACCTGAAGTAGTTGTTATCCCAGGATTTACTATCCCCGAAATATGCATTCCTATTCCATACCCATGTCCATCGTGGTCTTGTCCTTGGTGTTGGTGTACTTATACCGCTTGCACACCAGAAGTTGTTGTTCCGGACTTAGGGTTTCCTGGTTTTGAGCTAAGCGTTGGACCACTTTGGGAGACCTCTATACCAATAGGTTCTTTTCAATATAATTGGTTTGAGGATGATTGGGAATTAGAAGGTTTTGATCCAGTTACAATGCCCTCGTTTAAAATGAAGGCCTCACCAATACAAGTGAATAGCTCTGTCAACGATGTGGCATGTTATGAAGATGCTACTGGGAGTATCGATGTCACTATTAATGCAGAATCACATGCCTTTCCTTACAGCTTCCAATGGTCAAATGGAAATACTTTTACAAGTAACTCAGCAACAACTGCCTTATCAAATATTGAAGCCGGGCAATACACTGTTGACATTGTAGACAATAATGGATGTCAGCTTTTTTCTGGAGCAACAGTTAATGAACCTGCCGTGCTTTATCTAAGCTACTCAAAACTAGACAAGCAATGTGGTGGTGGCATCAACAATGGATCAATCGACCTTTCAGTATACGGAGGCACCCCCCCATATTTCTACAACTGGTCCAACGGTTCAGTTGTCCAAGATTTATCAAATCTAAATTCAGGCACATACAGTGTCTCAGTAACAGATTCGAAAGGATGCACCGCCAACGCTGAAGTTATTATTATAGAACCAAATCCAATCGTCGTTAATGGTCTAATTACTAATGTGAACTGTAAAGGTGAATCGGATGGTGAAATCGAAGTATCGGTTTATGGTGGGAATTTGCCATTTAGCTACTCATGGGATTCTGGACAAGTTACTGAAGACCTTTCTTCTTTAATCGCGGGATCATATACGCTAACAGTTACAGACTCTAAAAATTGCACGAATCAAACCCCTTTCGTTATTGATGAGCCACTTCAAGAATTGGGACTAAGTGCTTTGCCTGTTGATATTACTTGTTTCGGAGAAAACACAGGTGAGATACAAGCCACCACATTTGGGGGGACTCCAGGATATACTTATCAATGGGTAAGTCCAATAAACGGAGTTTTACCCTATTTTTCTGAAGACTTAAATGCAATTTATGCTGGAGAATATATCCTAAACACTACTGATTCAAATGGTTGCTTCGCTTCTCTAACAGTCAATGTTGAACAACCTATGCTACCCATTTCGATAAATGCTGATTTATCGAATGTACAGTGTTACGGAGAGAGCTCGGGATACATTCATCCCAACGTATATGGTGGCACAGCAAATTATATTTTTTCATGGTCCAATGGCTCAGTAATTGAAGATCTTAATGCATTGGATGCAGGTGACTATACTTTATCCGTGTTAGATGCTGTAGGATGTTCTCAAGACTTTTCATTTTTCGTTGATGAGCCAGATTCTGAATTAACCGGAACTATTGAGGTTTCTAATGTGTCGTGTTTTGGAGAGTTAACGGGTTCCATTTCTATGGTTGGATCCGGAGGTTCTGGAATCTACTCCTATCAACTTAATTCCATTGATACATCAACTTTTATCAATGAATTGCCTTCGGGAACATATGCTGTTGAAATTTTGGATGAAAACCTATGTAGCTACATTGAAACCGTTACAATTAATCAGCCCGCCACTGCAATTAACGGTATAGCCACGATTGAGCATGTCAATTGTTACGGTGATTCAACTGGTCAAATAGATGTTTTGGTTTCGGGAGGAACATCACCATACCAATACACCTGGGTTTCAAGTGATTCGATTATAATGACAAATACTTCTCAAGTATTGACAAGTCTTGTCGAAGATACTTATGTGCTTCAAATTCAAGATTCAATGCTTTGCTCACAATGGTATTCCTATGATGTTATTCAACCGGCAGCACCTGTAACTGTTGAAATCAACTCTTCAAATGTAAATTGTCTAGGGCAAAGTGATGGGCAAATTGACCTCATGGTTTCAGGAGGAAGTGGTGATTATTATTTTCAATGGAACACGGGAGAAGTTTCTTCAAGTTTAAATGCAATTAATGCCGGGACATATACTTGTAATATAAATGATGATAATAACTGCCTAACGAATGTCAGTATTGAAATTAACGAGCCTGAAGAAGGCTTGATGTTAACCGTATTGGGACAAGATTTACTTTGTAATGGGGATTCGTCGGGCGAGATTTCTTCGCTCGTTCAAGGGGGAACACCTCCATATACTTACGCTTGGTCATCAGGACAGTCTAGTGCTTCTATTGATAATTTGCCTCCCGGAAATTATACCTTAACGGTCACGGATCAATTAAATTGCAATGCCTATTCTGGGGCACTAATTGCAGAACCAGATTTATTAGAGGTGACAATAAACTCTTCTGATGTTTTGTGTCATGGGGAATCCACAGGGTCTATTTCCATTAATGTTATCGGGGGTGTTCAGCCCTATGAGTACAACTGGGGCGATCAAAACAATACCCTGTTAAACAATCCGAGTGAAACCCTTTATGGCTATTCTTCTGGAGATTATTTAATAAGGGTTTCTGATAAAAACGGCTGTATGGATGAGCAAATTGCAATTATTGCAGAACCAGAACCATTTAAGGCTGTAATTGATGTTCTTGATGTATTGTGTTTTGGGGAATCTAACGGTAGTGTTTTCGTTGGTTTTGAAGGTGGAATTACACCATATTCTATTCAATGGAATACTGGCCAAACAGATGTTGTGTTAGAAAATCTCATTTCAGGTAATTATCAATATGTCGCCCTTGATAGTAATAATTGTCGAATTCAAAATACAGTTTCTATTCATCAACCAGATCCTTTGTCCGTTAATACTGAAACAATCCCAGTTAGTTGTGTAGATCATTCTGATGGTGAAATAAGTGTTGCCATCGAAGGCGGGACTCATCCATACTCAATACTTTGGGATAATGGCTTAACTGATGAGAATATAAATCAACTTTCAGGAGGAGAATATCTACTAAATGTTACCGATTATAATAACTGCTCTATAGATACAATCGTGATTTTAGAAATTAGAAACACTTCCTGTATTGATATTCCAAACACTATCACCCCAAATGGTGATGACTACAATGACACTTGGACCATTACAAATATTGATTTATACCCCGATTACGAATTACATGTTTTTAATAAATGGGGAAATGAAGTTTATAACAGTAAGGAGTTTAATCAAGAAGAATGGGACGGAACCCGATCCGGAAATCCATTGCCCTCCGATGTTTATTATTATATCTTAAAATTGAATAATGCCGATGAGACACAGCACACCGGAACGGTTACGATTCTTCGTTAATATCAAATCGTTGATTTTTACAATACTTTTTTCTAGTGTTGTTTTAAACGTGTGGGGTAATACTCCCCCGTCTTGTCCCACAATTCAAATGAGTGGTACATCTTTGGACTGCTACGGTGATGAAAATGGCTCCGCAATTGTAAATATTATTACCCAAAGTAGCGGAGATTATACCTACACATGGTCCAATGGAATCATTGCCTCTGGTTCTTCAAGTACGATCTCAAACCTTGCTGTAGGCACTTACACCGTAACTGTAAAAGACAATCAATCTGGTTGTACGGTTATTGGGGCTTATGTTGTCAATTCGCCAGCTCCCGTTAATATTTCCGAAAATATAACACACATCAACTGTTTTGGTCAAACAACAGGAGAAATTGATGTTGATGTTTTTGGTGGAAGTGGACCATACCAATATGCTTGGAATAATGGCACTGTTACACAAGACCTATCGAATGTATCTGCCGGAAATTATTCATTAACAGTGTACGCACCGAATGTTAATTGTACCGCAACCAAATCCTTTACAATAGACGAACCATTGGAAGGACTTGATCATAATGGTGTAGGGTCTAATGTTGATTGTTTTGGGGAATCAAGCGGAGCAATCAATTTAACAGTTTGGGGAGGCTCTCCTCCATATTCATTTAATTGGAATTCTGGAGCTTCCACAGAAGACCTATTGAATATTTCATCAGGGAACTACAATGTCGTTATTTCTGATAGTAAAAACTGTACTAATAACTCCTCATATGAAATATCACAGCCTGATATTGTTATCGGCACCATGTCAGCAACAAATGTTGGGTGTTATGGTGATGGATCAGGATCCGTTTCCATTGATCTAATAGGAGGAAGCTCCCCCTACCATTATTCTTGGTTCAATAGCACAACCCTTTTTGCTCAGAATGAGTCTACAATGACGAATATGTCTGCTGAAGAATACCATGTAGTGGTCACTGATCAAAATGGCTGTATTTATTCTGATAGCATAGAAATTAGTGAGCCCCCAGAACTCTCTGCAAATGCAGTTACCCTGAGTGATATTGATTGTTTTGGAGGAAGTAATGGCGAGTTAAACATGACTCCTGAAGGCGGGTCTCCACCCTATTCTTTTAGTTGGGTGAATTCACAAATGGCTTCTTATGGTGATTTAGAAGACTTAAATAACATTCCTGCAAGTGTTTACACTGTTTCAATAACGGATTTGAATTTATGTACATATTCGCTGAGTCATGAAATATTTCAACCCTCAACAGCAATTTTTGTAGAGTCTCAAATTACAGATGTTAAATGTTACGGCGAAAACACTGGAGAAGTAGAACTAAACATACAAGGAGGAACTTCTCCTTTTCAGATTTCTTGGTCAAATGGACAATCCACATCTCAAATCGGAAATTTATCATCCGATATATATACTTATACTGTTATTGATGCAAACCTCTGCCCTTTTTCCAATGCTGTTATGGTCGATCAACCGGGCGAAGCTTTAGATGTTGAATCTACGGTTGTGGATGTTCTTTGTAATGGTGACCAAAGCGGATCTATCTCCTTGGCTCCGTTAGGCGGAACTCCCCCATATTTGTACACTTGGGCAAATACAACTTTTCAACTTAGCGTGGTATCCTCCTCCATAAACAACTTTCCTTCCCAAGATTATATTTTTCAAGTTACGGATAGCCAAGGATGTTTAATTAGCGATACCATAAGTATCCAGGAGCCACCTGCGCTTACCGCCAATTTTTCTGTGACTCATATATTGTGTAAGGGCGATAGTACAGGTCAGATTACCACGAATATTGGAGGGGGAAATGGTCCATATTCATTTGCTTGGACAAATGGCTCGGTTAGTTCTGATTTAGAATTTTTGACTGCTGGATTATATGAAATACTTATAACAGATGAGAACAATTGTAATATGACAGAACAAGTTGTCGTTGAAGAACCTGAAATGGAGCTAATCTCCTCATATCAGATTGAAAATGTGACTTGCTATAATGGAGAAAATGGAAGTATTAACGCGAATATTCAAGGAGGAACGAGTCCATATAATTATACTTGGTCTTCACAAGATACAACAGCAACCGTAGAAGGTCTTTCAGGTGGATTGTACACATTAGCTATTGCTGACGAAAATGCCTGTGTCTTAAATGACACTATAACTGTTATTCAGCCTGATCCCATTGTCTTAAATGAAGTGATTCAGCCACCATCCTGTTACGGATTTTCCGATGGAAATATAGATATTCAACCTGAAGGCGGAACGGCACCATACCAATTTACTTGGTTCGATTCAGATTTTGCTCTTGCTTCGCAAAATGAAGATTTAGATAGCGTATATACGGATGTTTACCAACTAGAAATATTAGATTCTAATTTTTGTTTCTACGAGGTCTTCATTGAAGTCAATGAACCAGATTCATTAAGCCTAGATTACACATTAAATACAACCCCTTGTCCTGGAGAAGCAACCGGAGTGCTCGAGCTTCAAACTTCAGGCGGTACCCCAGAATACTTTTATACATGGTCCAATGGTGCAGATACCGAAATTGCAGAAAACTTAACTTCAGGTATCTATCATGTAGATGTTTTTGATTCTAATGGATGTAGCGATTCTCTCAACATTGAAATACCTTATGTTGACCCCATTGAAATCTCATTTGAAAAAACCAATCTTTCCTGTATCGATCAGTCCGATGGATCTGCAACAGCAGTTGTTACTGGGGGTTATGGAGGCTATAATTACATGTGGTTCGACAATTCTACACTTTCATATCATGAGAACCTTGACAATACGTGGTACACTTTATTGGTTACAGATGTACTTGACTGTCAGGCAATGGATTCGGTTTATATTGAATCAAATTCTATTTCATGTATTGACCCTGTAAATACATTTACACCCAATGGAGACGACTATAATGACACTTGGGTGATTGATAATTTGGAACTCTATCCAAATGCAGAAATTTTAATCTATAACAAATGGGGGAACTTGGTATACAATCAAAGCAACTCATACTTGCCTTGGAATGGAACCGAAAACAATAACCCTCTTCCATCCGATAGCTATTATTACATCATTAACCTTAACGAACCTGAAAGGGAAAACCTTAACGGAGTAATCACCATAATAAGATAAGATATGAAACACATCCTACTCACAATCTTTTTGATTTTTGGATTAACACAAACATTATTCGCACAGCAAATTGCTCTGAATTCTCAGTATTTGTTTAACAATATGTTGGTAAACCCTGGGGCCACCGGCACAAAGGACTATATCCCCGTCCAATTGAACTTTAGAAAACAATGGACGAACTTTCCAGGGTCTCCGACAACACAATTTTTATCCTGTGATTCAAAGCTTGCCGACAATTTTGGAATTGGCGGCATTATCTACAATGATGTTGGTGGTCCGAGTAGAAGAACCGGTGTAAATATAAATGCCGCATATCACCTTCAAATTGATGCAAAAAAAGATCATTTGATTTCATTTGGACTTGGTGTTTCTTTAACGCAACACATTATGGATATGAGTGTCCTTACTACCTACCTTCCAGATGACCCTGCGGTATTAAATGGATACAATAATCAAATGGTACCTGACGCAAATTTTGGAATTATTTACACCTTTAAAAATAATTTATATGTTGGATTATCTTCATATAATTTGAGTCAATCAAAACGAGACTTATATGCCTTCAATAACAGGCTGGTTAACCCCTTGGCGCGAAATTATTATTTCACTTCAGGGTATAAATTCACACTTGCACAATTGTGGAAGCTAAAAGCAGCTACCTTAGTTCAAGCCATTGAGGCCGGTGCAGTACAATGGGATTTGACAAGTATTGTAGAATACAAAGACTCCTATTGGTTAGGACTATCATATAGACTGAACGATGCTCTTGCTGTATTATGCGGTGCACAAATTGGTCCATTAAAATTTGGCTACTCTTATGACTTTTCTTTATCTGAAATTGGAGAGTATTCAGCAGGGTCGCATGAAGTATTTATTGAATTTCAAATTGGAAAGAAGAATGCAGAAAACAATAAGGTTCCTTGGTTGAAAAGAAATAGAATTTACACTCCGAGTAATGAGTAAGATAAGATTGATCCTATTATTTCTTTCTTTTGGTTTTTTTGGAGAATCTCAAACCATGGAAAAAGCCATTACTTATTTCGATCGATATGAGTATGGCATGGCGTATGTCTCTTTTAAGGAGGCGGGGGTTAATCAAATGGACTCAGATGAGCTATTAAAATATATCTATAGTTGTTATGTTATTGGGGACTTTGAAGAAGTTTGTAAACATATAGACAAGGTTGTTAATCAAGAAGAACTCGATCCGTTTTTTTTGTGGGCGTTTGGGCAAAGCCTTTTAGCTACAGGTCAAAAAGAAAAAGCCAAGGAAAATTACATGCACTACAAAGAGCTCATGGAAATAGATCATGATTTTATTGATCTTAGATTGCAAACATTAAAGGAGATTAATTTGTGGGACAAGAAAACGTTTATTACAAATACAAATGTCTTTTCCAATTCTACAAAGGGTGATATATCAGGATTTCGAAGCTCTTATGGATCCATTCAATACATTGAAATTGGATTGGATAGCGCTAAAAATATTCTCCCCGAAGCTCAAAATGAAAACGCAGAGCTTCTCCTTTTAAAACCACAATTAATAAGCCCGGAATCAAGCAAGTCAATGCAAATACTGTTGCCTGATTCTTTGATTCTTGCTTCCGTAAATTCGATATCGTTTGTTCCTGATTCCGATAAAGTATTCCTTTCCTTTTCAGAGCCTGTTCACAATAATGAAAGCAATTATGCTCCCCATATTTATATCGGAAAATTTGATTCAAACCTAAATCGAATTAATGACATCCAAAAATGGGAATACTCGGGATTTGAAGATTCGTCATCGTGTGCACATGTATCCATAAATTCTTTTGGAACAAAAATGGTCTTCAGTAAAAAAAATAGACAGACTCAAGATGCAGATATTTATATTTCAGAAAAAACAGGAAATGGCTGGGGAAAACCTCGACCACTAAATGCCATTAATACCAAATGGAACGAAGTTTTTCCTGTTTTCCAACAAGATGGAAGTCTTTGCTTTTCTTCAAATGGCAGAAAAGGATATGGGAAATTAGATGTTTATAATTATTCGTTTGAAAATAATCAAATAAACCACCTGAAGGCACCAATAAATGGACCCATGGATGACTTTAATTATTATGAAGACAGCGTTTTATTAGGGGCTCAATACACTTCTAATCGATTTCATGGAGTTGGAGACGACGATATATATAGAATCATTTATGATTCCGTTTCAACAGTGTTAACAGTAGTTGAAAATGTAACTATGCAGAAGCGGTCAGAATTTTTAAATATAAGTCAAACCTTACATTTTCAATTTGACGAAGATGAACCCATTGAAGCAATTATTATTGACTCCGCATTAGCTCTCCTTTTGAAAAACGATTCAGGATTAAAAATTCTTTTGGACTGCCATGCAGATGACCGCGGGACTGATTTGTATAATCAAGAGTTAAGCGAAAACCGAGGAAAGAATGTTAGAAAACGACTTATGTCACTTGGTATTCAAGAAGATAAAATAGAAATTAACGCATTAGGTGAATCTTCCCCAGTAATACGCTGTGATGATTGTGACAAAGAGGAACATGCGGGAAATCGGGTTGTTATTTTTTCAATTCAAAAAACAGATCGAAAGAATGCGTTATAGAAAATTCAAAATGGTCATGAAGACGATGGTTCTTTTATTCCTCTCCATTCTTTTATCTGAGGAAAATCAAGCGTTTTCACAAGCTCCAGGAACTACCTTTTATTGGATAGGAGATGGTGGTGACTGGACAGATGTAAACCATTGGTCATTGACGTCAGGTGGAGCTGCCGGCGCCGTATTGCCTGGACAAGATGATGCTGTCGTATTTGATGACAATTCATTTACCATTCCCAATCAGGATGTTTTAATCAACGATGACGGCTCTTTCTATTCTATGGACTGGAGCGGAATAACTGAAGATCAATCCTTGCTCTTTGACTCAACTTTATACGCCCATGGAAATGTAACATTGAATAAAAAATTATCAATACTTCGAAATGTGAATTTTAGCGGTATTCAGTTTATTAAACAAGCCATATTTAATGCTGATAGCGCCTCAATCGATTGTGCTTTCACTATAATTATGGATGCCGTTGAAGACTCTTTGATCTTGGCAGATGATTTAATCATGTCAGACAGTTCAAGTTGTATTTTATTTACTGGTAAGCTTTCTACACAAGGACATACACTAAAAACAGGTTCTTTAAAATCCATCAATAACCCGTTGAGTGGACTTGACCTCAGATCTATCGATATCTCAAATTCTACCCTTTATTTATCCCTCGAATTTAATTCAGCAGGCGACACCTCTTTGGTTTTTAACGCCGACAATTCAACAATTCATATTGGTGACACGCTAGATTATCTGAATAATCTAAAAACGCAAGACCTCAATTTTAATGATGTATACCTTAATTTTAAACCTCTAACGACTCTTCAAATCATAGAAGGTAATAACACTTTTAATAAACTGACTGTTCTTCCCGGTTCTAGAGTCCATTTATATGAAGGGTCAACACAGACTGTAGCTGACAGTTTAGTCTTAAATGGCAATTGTAAAGACATGATTACCATTGCTTCCTCTGACACTTCTTCAACTGCAAATACAGCAAGTTTAATTAAGTTAAACTCAAACCTCGATTTTATTGGTCTTGGACTTCAGATCAAACAAATAAATTCACTGCCTGGAGAAATTCTAACCACCTACCATTCTATTGACAACGGAGGGAATGACCTTGGATGGGTTTTTGACCCTACTTCTTCAATTACATCAGATTTCACGGCCAATGGCCCCTTTTGTTTTGGTGATACCACTTTGTTCTCAAATACATCTTCAACAACGGGAACAATTAATTACAGTTGGCAATACAATGATGACTCATATTTGGAGAGTCCTGGGGGTCTTATTGAAGCACACAATGATACAACATTCAATTTTCCACAAGCTCCCGGAATAGATACAACAAGCTACGGTCAAATTCTAGCTTGGACTGAAATCACAGATGGACAATCTTTATTCTCTCCTGTTTCGGGAGGCGCGACCACCGTTCAAGGTTATGAGTCCATGAATTATAATTTTACAGTGGCCTATAGAATGGAACTGATAAATGGTACAGGGAGTGATGCATACCTTGTAGATATGGACGAAGATCCAGCTCTCGCATCATATGACTACCAGCCCCGAATTAAGATCTACAAGAATGGTATTGATTTTGCTGCGAATTTGGCTACAAGTAGCGTTTTTGATGAGCATGTTTTTTACGAGGACACCCTCCCAAATGGTTCCATGCAAATTGGTGCAGATACCGTTTCATTTAATGTGTCCGCTTTTAATTTACTCCCTACAGATTCTTTAACCATCTATTTTGGTTCTGACGTTACTTATACCGCGGTCACAAATCAACCAAGATGGAAGTCAACAGTTGATATTCTCGGAACAGATGTTTCTATTGATTATCAATTGATCATAGACAGCGTCTATTTCGAAGCGACACCCGTTACCTCATCATTTAATATAGATACTACCCAACATTTTTTTCAAAGTAATGGTGATTTTAATGTTTCACTCATAGCAATCAATGACGATAATTTTTGTACCGACACCACTACTCAACTTATACATATCAATCAACCCACAGTCTATTTATCTACATCTGAACCGGATACAACAATTTGTATTGGTGATGAAGTGACATTTGAGACATTCAGTACAATAACAGGAGTTCAATTTGAATATTTCTACAATGGGGTTTCTCAAAACACGCCATCTATTAATGACACCTTATTTGTTACAAGTACCCTATCGAACCTTGACACCATGAGCGTTTTGGCATATGAAAATGGGTGCATTAGCGATACAATGCCCCAATACGTTTTTGTAGTCAATGGCCTTCCAAATTACACTTTTGTGTCCGATGACTTCGATGCTTCAATCTGTTCTGGAGACAGTGTTCTATTTACTGCCTCATCACCTGATTTGTCATATGATTACTCTTTTTTACTTGATGGGCTTGGTGTCACTCCTGTATCTGATACAATAGGATACTACAATACAGCCGGCCTACTGGATAACGAAATTATTTCTGCCGTTGTTGTTGACGACAATGGATGCAGTGATACCTCCTCAATCACGTTCAATGTAAACCCCTTACCTATTGTCTCACTATCTGAATCAACAGGTGGAAATGTAATTTGCGGGAACCAACAGGTTACCTTTACGGGCTCTGGAGCAGATCAGTATCAATTTTTGATAAACGGCAGTAGCGTTCAAGGCCCATTATCCAACACAGATTATTTGAATTCTTCTTTAACCGCAAATGATACTATTTCTTTAATTGGCCAATCAAATTTTGGATGCTCACAACAAGCATTACAAATATTCAATTACATCGTAAATCCAGCGCCCAACACTCAAGTGTCTTCCTCGGACTTGGACAATACCATATGTTCTAATGAGCAAATCATCTATACTGCTTCTGGTGCAGGGCTTTATCAGTTCTTCTTGGATGGAAATTCTGTTCAAGGACCAGGGACCAATAACATTTATTTAGGTTCTGGTTTGAATAACAATGCGACTCTTTCTGTACTGGGAAGCCTTGGTGGATGCAACCAAATGAGTTCTGATATTGTAACTACGGTATTGCAGGCTCCTATGACCGTTCTTGTAAACAATGACGATGGAGACAATGCCATCTGTGCAGGGACTAGTGTTGAATTTAGCGCATCCGGAGCAGCCAACTATGAGTTTTTTATTGATGGAATTTCTCAAGGTTCATCAAGTGCTCAAAATACGTTTCAAACTTCAGGACTTCAAAATAACCAAGTGGTGATGGTTCAAGGAGAATCCAATTCTTGTATCATTAGCGACCA
>Ga0115552_1000652_pt1 | contig 19934 bp, 21 predicted proteins | sample COGITO_mtgs_1103_3_FD_87178 | JGI IMG/M metagenome (GOLD analysis project Ga0115552, IMG submission 87178) | Pelagic marine microbial communities from North Sea - COGITO_mtgs_110328 | ecosystem: Environmental > Aquatic > Marine > Epipelagic | place: Germany:Helgoland, sampling site Kabeltonne...
CAAATTTATATTAGAGAGTATTTTTAGGTTTGATTTTATTTTTTGTAGGTTTTGATATTTGCTGTTGTATTCTGTAATTATCTATTATAGATTTCGTCTAAAAATTTTCAATCTCAAAAAAAATGCTATGAAAAAAACCATCGTATTGTTGGTTTTAATGGTGACTTCTCTGGCGATTTCGCAAGAAGCAATTGTTACAAAAATTGAAATAAACGGACTCAAACGTACCAAAGAATCCTTTTTGAGAAGACTCATAAAAGTAAAGCCTGGCAGTGTTTACGACTCTTTAAAAGTAGCTACAGATGTAGATCGTCTTAATAGATTAGCTGGGATTGCAAACGCAACATCAACTATCGTCAAGAACTCTGAAACCGATTATACACTTACCTATACGATTGTAGAAAATTTTACCATTATTCCGGGAATACGAGTATCACAAGCAAATAATGATGAGGATGTTGCTTTTAGAGTTTCGGCATTTGAATTTAATCTTTTTGGACGCGGGCAGATTGCAGGCGGGTTTTATTCTAGAGATGTATTTGATTCTTTTGGTGTTTTTTGGGAAGCTCCATTCCTGTTTACAAATAAGTTTGGTCTTGGGATAAATTATCAAGACAACGTTACATTTGAACCTATTTTTAAGGAAACTAAAGAGATCTCAGAAGATTTTAGATTTCAGAATAGAGCGTTTCAAGCGAGTTTAATTTATGAATTTAACTTTCATAATAGAGCAGAATTAGGTTTTACTATTGGAAGTCAAGATTATCTAGTACAACCAAATCAACCTGATTTAGGATTGCCAGATCAACTAGAGGCAAACAGCGTAGGGATTATAAGTGAGTACGAGTTTAATGATCTGGATATTGAATATCAATATGTTTCTGGATTTAGGAATCAGGCAAATGTGCAGTATATATTTAACTCAGGAGGGGAAGAATTTTTGGAAGATGCTTTTGTTGGCACCAATGATCTGGAATATTTTTATAGAATAGGAAAACGAGGAAATCTGGCAAATAGATTGCGTTTATCATTTACCTCTAATAGAGATTCTCCGTTTGCACCTTTTGCTTTGGATAATCAAATTAATATTAGAGGTGTTGGAAATACGGTAGATCGTGGGACAGCGTCTGTGGTCATTAACACAGAATACAGACATACGCTTTTAGAGAAAGGATGGTTTGTTATCCAGAGTAATGCGTTTATAGATGCAGGTTCGTGGCGTACACCTGGCAACGATATCAATCAGCTTTTTGATGGAAGTACGATTCGAGTGAATCCTGGGTTGGGATTGCGCTTTATACACAAGCGTATTTTTAATGCAGTCATTAGACTAGATTACGGATTTGGATTAGGAGAAAATGAAACCAGCGGATTGGTTTTCGGAATTGGTCAATTTTTTTAAAGAACGAATGTTTATATATCTCGACTACAAAAGATAATGCTTAACAACTCAGTCTTAGTGCTATTTATTTTATGCTTTTCTATTCATGGATTTTCGCAGGAGTCCTATATAATAGCAGATGTAAAAGTTCAAGGAAATAAACGCCTTAAAAGTTCTTTTGTAAAGTTGATAAGCGATGCAAAAGGAGGAAAAATTTTAGACTCCATAGTTTTAGAGCAAGATATTATTCGGTTAAAACGCCTTCCTGCAGTCTCACACGCATATTATCAAGTTTTTCATTCTAATGATCATCAATACAATGTCTTTTACAATATAGAAGAGAATTTTACAATCAATCCTCAACTTAATATATATACTACTAATAATGATGAATTTGCTTATAGGGCAGGGCTGTATGAGTTTAACGCTTTAGGTCGTAATATTGCTTTTGGTGGTTTTTATCAAAGAGATATTTTTGATTCTTTTGGGATCAATTTAAGAGCTCCTTTTGTATTCAATAATAAGATTGGGATTGCTTTGAACTTCCAAAGTTTAACAACCCAAGAACCCGTGTTTTTAGAGGAAGGCATTGCAGATTATAAGTATAATAATACTTCTTTTGAGATTTTAGGGTTGTACGCCTTTAACTTCCGACATCGTATAGAAACAGGGGTGACTATTTTTTCAGAAGATTATGAGTATTTGTCTGGAGCGACGAGTGATGCAGTACCTCAAGAACTTGTCGTGGATAAGTTGCTTTTCAAAAGTGTTTATGAGTATGATACGTTAGATTATTATTATCAATATATCCATGGATTTAAGAGTACATTTAATATCCAATATGTCATTGCAAGTAATGAGACCTTACCTGATTTTTTAATTTGGTGGAATGATTTTCAGTACTTTTTAAGAGTTGGTGAGAAAGGAAATTGGGCAAATCGATTGCGATTAGGCTTAGCGACCAATGCAGATTCTCCCTTTGCTCCCTTTTCTGTAGACAATAACTTAAATGTACGTGGGGTTGGAAACACAATTGATCGCGGTACGGGCGTTATTGTTTTAAATACGGAGTATCGATATACATTAGTAGATAAGTCGTGGTTTACTATTCAAGGGAATGTTTTTATAGATGCAGGGAGTTGGCGTAATCCAGGAGGAGATTTAGGTGATTTTGGCGATGATCAGAATATACGAGTGTATCCTGGATTAGGAATGCGATTCATACATAAGAAGATATTTAATGCTACCTTTAGAGTTGATTACGGATATGGAATTACCCCAAGCGCAACGAGTGGTTTTGTATTTGGGATTGGACAATATTTTTAAAAGAAAAAACATGATGAAACACATACTAAAAACAGCACTTTTTTTAATAACAATAACCATGAGTTTATCTATACAGTCACAAACAGACTTTGAACAAAATGGAATTAGCGTAGGGGTCATTGTATCTGATCTTGAAGCTTCAAAAATCTTTTATACTAAAATTGTAGGAATGATAGAAGTCCCTGGATTTAGTGTCACGGATGATATAGGAAAACGCACAGGTCTTACAGGTGGATTGCCTTTTGATGTGACCGTATTGAAGCTAGAAGATACGCCTACAGCCTCACAGTGGAAATTAATGAGTTTTAAGAAAGAGGCAACACACCCAAAACAAAAGTACATTCAGGATGATACGGGGATGCAATATATTACGATCTTTCCTAAAGATATGGCTGGTGCTATAGCGCGTATTAAAAAGAATAACATTCCGACCTTAGGAGAGACCCCGATACAGTTGCCCAACGGAAAAACATTCGTGCTTATACAAGATCCTGACGGTACATTTATAGAATTGATAGGTGATTTGTAATAACATTTCTATAAGGGTTTAAGTATAGAAGTCGTGTTATGATTGATGCATTTAGAGGTTTATTATACGCTTTCGCGAAAGCGTACTCAGCTACCTATCACAAGGGACTCGTAGTATCAGAATCTTTTCAGAATACTTGATCTTGAATTTTGGTTCGCTAGTTTTTCTTATGACTAGTGCCCTACACCTAAGAAACAATTTTCTTTTTATAATACTCGTGTAGTTCTTCGGCAGAAGCGCCTAACCACTTTTTTACATAAATAGCCCAAAAATGATATTGTAGTTTCCAGATGCCATTGTTTTTATAGCGTCTCGATGAGGTTGTGATTTTCTTGTTAATGACTACAAACTCATCGCGAGCATATAATTTATTGATGAGGTCATTATCTTCATAAATAATAAATCGTTCATCGTATTTGCCTAATTTTTCAAATAATTCTTTCGTAATAAATTGGCTTTGATCGCCCCCTCGACAGGCTCTCCAAGAGAATTGAGTCAGCCAACTAGCAAGACGTAACCACCAATGATTACTATCAAAACGCATTCTAAAACATCCAGCAAGATTCCCTTTGGATACTTCGTTCATAATATCTTGATCGTAGCCTTTTGGCGGAAAGCTATCTGCGTGTAAAAAATAAAGTATAGCACCTTTTGCGATAGCAGCCCCTGTATTCATTTGTTTTGCACGTCCTTTAGGAGCCGTTATGAGTGTAATGTAATCTGTACTATTTTGTTGGATATATTTCTGTATGATAGCAGGAGTGTTATCTTCACTACCACCATCTACAATAATAATTTCGATAGCGTTATCTGCTGTTTTACTAACTGCTAGATGCTTCAAAAGCCGAGAAATATTCTCGGCTTCATTTAGCGTAGGGATGATGATCGAAATTTTGGGCGTTCCCAAGTCTATTTATTTAATGACCAATTATAATCTTTGTATCTCTTTTTTGCATCTTCAGCAATAGGAGTATCTGAATATTTGTTTAAAAAGTCAATGAGTGATCCGTTGGTTTTAAAATCTTTTGCAAACCAATTGAAAATTTCTGAGATTTCAATACTATTTGTTGTAATTGTATTTCGTTTTTTATCATTCACAAAACGTTTTGCAAGCAGATCTAATTGCGCATCTACTTTTTGAGCAGTAAAAGCTTCGTTTAATAATGGAGGACAGGAGAATGAGGCGCAGTTAATCCCAAAATGAATTCGAGCATCTCCCATTTTACGAAGTATTTTGTGTTCAATCTCTTCAAGGTTATAGTATTTATCTCCTAACTTCCAAAAACGTTGTCCCCACGGATCTTTAATATCTTTAATACTTTCTAAAGGGTAGTTGCGAAGAATTAAATCTACGGTCATAGCATTGTAGGCATTCATCCAATAAGCAAGTTTGTCTTCTGTGGTCCATTGGTCTGTAGGCATATTTTCGCCTAATGCTTTGATGTACTTTCTTAAAGTACTCCAGTTTTTTTTAAAACCATTATAGTTGACATTTCCTTGATCAGAAACATACGTTGCAACGAGATCATTGTAACTCGCATGATCAAAAGCTTCTAATGGTTTTTTGGCAGGGATAGGAGTATCTACCATGATTCCATCATTGGGTTTTACATCTGTATTAGGAACAACTAAAGTCTCCTTTTTAGGTTCTTCTTTTGGTGTATCCATCATGTCTGTTTCAACTTCTGGTGCGTTACGCTTAATGACGATTTCTCCTTTGACTTCCTCTTTAGCGACAGTCGTTTGATTAGTCTGTTCTGTATTGACTATTTTCTTGCTTCCCCCACAAGACATTAATAAGCCACTGATAAGAATTAATACAATTAGATAATATTTCATTTGTTTAATTTTATAGATGTGTTTGTTCTATTTGTATTCTTTGATGAAAAGAAAACATTCACAAGCAGTAGTCCAAAATTTGCGCCATACTTACATATAAATTGTTATTTCTTTCTATTACAAATTAATAGCTATCCATGTATAAAGAAAAAGAGGATAGCTATTGTATGGTATCCTCTTTTTGATCTATTATTTTATAAGAGAATTAGCAGCAACCACCTCCATCATAGTGGAATGTAGATTCACTAATAAAAATATCGTCACGTCCTAAATCTGCAATCGCTTGTGCGGTCTTATCACAAATAGCTAATGGCTGATTCTTTAAAAGGATGTGTCCTTTTTTGTCATCAAAATAATCTTCACGTCCATAATAAATAGCAGCTTTCCCTGTAAATACACAAGGACCATCTTCTGGCATAGGGTCTTTGATTGCTGCAATTTCTATAGATTCTATATAGATCAGTTCTTCTGTAGGATAATCAGCAGGATTCAAAATACGGTATGGCTTACGAGCTCTGATTTCTATAGTGCCAAAGCCTACATCTGTAAGTGCTTTTACGTATTCGGCTATAGGAAGACTACCGCTTAGACAAAGTGCGCGTAATCTGTCATCATTACGTAATTCTTCATTCATAGGTTGTTCACACGTTGGGTCACTCATGACTAAACGACCATGTGGTTTTAATACACGGTACATCTCTTCGATAGCCTTTTTTAAATCTGCTGCTTTGAATATATTGAAAAGGCAATTTTGAGCAGCGACATCAATGGTGTTATCGGCTACGGGTAAGTTAAGGGCATCTCCTTTTTTAAGATCTACGAAGTCACTTTTAAACCAAGGATTCATAGCCTCGGCTTCTATAAAGTTTTTGCGGGATGCTTCCAGCATTTCGTCTACAACATCCACGCCTACCACACCTCCTTTATGTCTATTAAAGTATGAAAACTGTAATAACTCCATACCACCGCCAACGCCTACGTACAACATTTTTGGTTCGTTGGTAAGATCTCTAGCATTTACAGTGCTACCACATCCATAATTCATTTCTTGCATAATTCTAGGAATCTTTAATCCGGGTAGCTCCCAGATAGGATTTGTCGTACAGCAAAGTCCTACGTCTGGGGTTAATGCAGCTTCTTTATATACATCTACTGTGGCATCTAAATAACTCATATTTCTATCTGTTTTGGTATAAAATAGTAAGGGGTTGTCTTTATAAATTTTTTATTAATTTTGTAAACAATGTGATCATGTCTGGTTCCGCTTTTCCTGCCATAGCTATAATTTCAGGAATATTCACAGGTTCTAAATTGTCAGGGTCACACTCATCAGTGAGAACTGAGACCGCACTGACTGGAAGATTTAAATGGTTAGCCACAATGATTTCTGGTACTGTACTCATTCCAACAGCATCTGCTCCTATAATTTTGAGATATCTATATTCTGCTCTTGTTTCTAGCTGAGGACCGACTACCGATGCGTATACACCTTTATGCAAATTGATTCCGTTTGATTGTGCTATTTTTTCTAAAGCAGTATTCATTGTTGCATCATAAGGAGCACTCATATCTGTAAAACGTTCTCCTAGTCTTTCAACACCCTTAAAGGCAAGTGGAGATCCTCCTTGTAGGTTGATATGATCATCAATAAGCATTAACTCTCCTTTTTTAAAGTCAAGATTTACGGCTCCAGCAGCATTAGATACCAATAATTTTTTAATGCCTAATGCGTGCATAATACGTACTGGAAACGTTACATCTGTAAGCGAGTACCCTTCATATAAATGAAAACGTCCTTGCATCACAATAACGTTCTTACCTTCTAGGGTTCCATAAATTAATTTCCCTGTATGGAATTCAACAGTGGCTGTTGGGAAGTTAGGAATGTGATTATAGCTTACTTCTCTGATAATGTGTATATGATCTAATAATTGCCCTAATCCTGTTCCTAAAATAATTCCTATTTCTGGATTGTCAAATCCTTTGCTTTTGAGGTATTCTGTAGTCTCTTGAATAATTTTTATCATAATGTATAATTACTGAATAATCAGCTTTCTTGTTGTTTTTTGATCTCTAGAAATCAGTGTCATCATATAAATGCCTGTTTTTAATGAAGAAATAGTAATGGTTTGATTTGTTACATGTTGTTGCGTATAAACTTTTTTTCCTAAGATGTCAAAAATGGCTATTTCAGTATCTTGAGTGGTTAGTCCAGAGATTGAAAATTGATCTCGCATAGGATTTGGTGTAATTTTCACGGTGTCAAATGTGTTATTTTCAACAGCGAGTGTTGCACAATCTGCTCCTTCATTTTGACCTAACTCAACACGTCCCCATAATACGTCTGCCTGTACGCATTGTATAATGATGTATGAGAAATCACCAAGATTTACAGTGTCTGGCACATCAAACACCTTCATTCCTGTAATAGGATCATTCGTGTCTTGTCCGCCATTATCATCTTGTAAAGGTTCTGTGGTTACTTCCAGTTCAGTTCCGCCTTGGTTAAGACGTTCTGTAGTAGTTAGGAATACGCGTAATTCTATTCCTTGTACGGTGGCAAAATCATCTCCAAAGACCACTTGTTTTGTTCCGTCAGTTTCAAATAAGATAGAACCTGTTCCAGCAACAGGATATTGAGCAGGATCATCTATAGCGGCAAAAGCGCCTTCTCTAGCGCATTGTGCATACGTAGTAAAAGAGAGTGCTATAAAAGCAATGAGTAGGATCGTATTTTTTTTCATAATTGTAGTTTTTAATTCGTTACTAAATATTTGGTAAACTCTGGATACGGATGTAAGTCTTCAGCAATATCAATGTCATTGAGTTCTTCTAATGTTTGGACTGTGTATGATGTTAGATTCTCTAATGTCTGTTTAAGCACGGAGTCACTACCCCATTCTTTATCTTCAAAAACTTTGGGAATAAGAAATTTCATTCCTAATAAATAATAACCGCCATCTTTTGCAGGACCAATAACAGTATCATGCGTTGTTAAAGCATCAAATGCTTCTTCTAGATGATGCGGTTGTAGATCATAAAGATCACTCCCTATAATGATTACTTTTTTATAATCGTCAGCAAAGGCTTCTGAAAAGGCGTGTTCCATACGTTCTCCTAAATCATTGCCTTCTTGTTGGAATTTTTCAAAGAGCGAAGTCTCCCATAAATCATTTTCTCTCACTTTTACAGAATATCCAACTCTTTTAGTACACTTATTTTGTACAACAACGTCATGTGTATGTTGTACTAATTGTTTGTAAATAGTAAGTGCATTTTCCTGTCCAACACCTTTTGCTAGACGGGTTTTTACTTTACCCAATTCTGGATTTCGAGTAAAAATAAGAAGAACATTATTTGTGTTTTCTGTACTCACTATTTATATACTTTGATTCCAGTTTGTAAATATTTTGCCCATTCTTTACTGTATACGTGTACACTATCTGTTGGTTTCTTTTGGTAATTTATGAGGGTATATCCTTTGTCTTTCCATTGAAAAATGCTTCCGTAAAGGTTGTACACATTGATATATCCTAATTTTTGCAGGCTTTCGCCAAAGTTTTCAGAACGTACTCCGATAGAGCAATATACGACGATAGGTTTTGATTTGTCTGGGTACGCTTTCGCGAAAGCGGACGCATCCAATTTTTCACCACCCCATACAGCATTAGGAATATGACTTACTAAAAATTCCTTTTTCTTTCGTGTGTCTATGATGAGGTATCCATCCTTATTTTTATATAAGTCTTCTACAGAAATATAAGGAACCGAGCGATCATTGTAGGTGTCCAATGCCAAATCTATAGGCGCTTGTGCTGTGATGGGGCCTGATATAAAAAATAAAATGATAATTAATACTCTCATATATATTCTAAAGGGTATCTGAGTTTCAACACTTTTGAAGTGATCTACTACGTTACAGTTCCTTGGCAACTACTGCCGGCACCAGCTGTACAGCCATAACAGTGCTGTGAGATGACAATATCTCGATTATTTAAAACTTTTTCGTTGTACTCAGAGATATGTTTAACTTTTGAATTGACTTTAAGTCCTAACATCTGATTAAAATCACAATCATATAACCATCCATCCCAACTTATAGAAATCGTATTGGTACACATCACATTTGCGACTGCCGTCGGATTATATGCTTCTACCAATTGATACATATAGTCCTCATAATTTTCTGAAGCGATCAAATAATCCAAAAATCGAGCGATAGGAAGGTTGGTAATTGCAAATAGATTGTGAAACTGAATTCCAAAATCTTCTAGTAATGCTTTTTTGAAATCTTTTTCCATACTAGCTTGATCTCCTGGTAAAAAAGCGCCTGATGGATTGTATACTAAATCAAGTCGTAAATCACTATCTGGCATCCCATACCCTATAGCATTGAGGTCTTGAAGGGCTTTGATAGATTTGTCAAAAACACCATCTCCACGTTGCTTATCTGTCTTCCCTTTAGTCCAGTGTGGCATTGATGAGATGACGTGTACGTTATGTTTTTTAAAGAACTCAGGTAAGTCGTAATATTTTTTATTGGCTCTGATAATAGTCAAGTTACTGCGAACAATAAAATCTTTGATCCCCGCTTTACTGGCTTCTTCTACAAAACGTCTAAAATGCGGATTCATTTCTGGAGCGCCTCCTGTAAGATCAAGGGTGTGTGCGCCTGTATTGCGTATGACTTCTAAGCATAGCTCCATGGTCTCCCAAGTCATGATTTCTTTTCGATCAGGTCCTGCATCTACGTGACAATGGTCACATACCTGATTACACATATACCCAACATTGATTTGTAGGATTTCTAATGTGCGAGGGCGTAACGGAAATTGATTGCTTTCCTTTATTTTTCTTGCAAAAGTGGGTAATTCTCCATTTTGGAAAATACCATTAGAGAGTATTTCTAACTGCCGATTGGCATCGGCTAGTTCGTTTTCGCTTTTCTGAAGTGATTTTGTTGCTCCCATATTCATTTCCCGCCTAGGCGGCTATCGTTTTTAAGTTTTATAAGCTTTCGCGAAAGCTTATACCTTATCCGTCTAATTTGTTTACTTTATTCATCATCATGACTCCATGTACCAACGTGGCACCACTTTTTATAGCAGCGCCTACATGGACAGCTTCCATCATTTCTTCTTTGGTAATTCCTTTTTGTAAACCATCTTTTGTGTATGCGTCTATACAATAAGGACATTGTTCTGTATGTGCGACAGCTAAGGCTATGAGTGATTTTTCACGAGCAGTAAGAGCACCTTCTTCAAAGACAGTACTGTAATAATCAAAGAATTTTGTTCCTAATTCTTCACTCCATTCTGTGATCTTTCCAAATTTTCTAAGATCTTTTGGGTCGTAATATTGGTCTGCCATAATGTGTTTGATTGCTGTAGGCTAAAGTATAATTAATCGTAATGCTGTCCAATTACTTACGAAAAATTTAAGCAAATGGTTTTATTTAACAATTTGATCTGTTAAATCGCTGATTTTGTGTGTTTGTAAATTAAAAATAATAAGGAAGTTTAATTTTTATAAAAAAGTTGTTGTTCATATTTAAATAAGGTTATATATTTGCACCCGCATTAGCGAGGTACCTTAGCTCAGTTGGTAGAGCAACGGACTGAAAATCCGTGTGTCCCTGGTTCGATTCCTGGAGGTACCACATAAAAACCCGATCAAATGATCGGGTTTTTTGTTTATATAATAAACAATTTCTAAAACTTCTTTTCTATATTTATATACCTAAATATTTAAAAATATGGATTTGCTAAAAGAAGCAATCGCTTTTGAAAAAGCCAAAATGAGGAATATGTCTACGAGTGATAGGGTGGTGGCTTCTAGAGAAGCAAAACGACTTATACTCGCAATTAATGAGATTTATAAGGAAACAAAAGACCCTGAACTCATGGATGTTATGAAAAGGCTTACAGTTAAAAAAAGAAAAATAGAAAAACGACTCAAAGGAAGACCGCCTGAGGCAGAACAATAATTTTAATCAATTATATATTTTTCTTATAACTCTCTAGCTCTTTCTCTATCTCATCTTTAAGATCAAGATCCCCTATAATTTTATTAAGTTCATGACTTATCCAGATTAAAAAAGCAACAATAGGTATAATAATGGGTAGTGAATACCAAAAATCAAACTCGTCCATATATGGTGAGTGTTGATAGAGTACTCCTAGTAACTGGAATAAAAACATAATAAGTGGAATTAGAATTGCCCATTTCCACCAATCTTTTGAAGTGATGAACCATAAAGTAGTTATGGTGATGAAAGTTATTTTTGTAAATAATGCGTGTACAAAGCTTTGTACATCTCCAAACCCTCCACTTTTGATCGTGTAAAAATTAGTTTTCCATGTGGTAGAGTCAGATGGAGCATATTTATATAGGTAAAATAGAAAAGGTGTGATTGCAAGTAAAAATGCAATCACACCTCCAATAATAAAACGTTTTCTTCTATCCGTATATTGGCGGTTTGTAGTCTTTTTTTTCAATTTTTGTTTCATTTGGGGTTGTGTCTGTAGTAGTACCTACAAGAACAGCAAGGGCAAATGCAATTGCTAGAATTACTTTTTCCATAATTTGTGGGGGTTTGAGTTATTAATGATGGAACAAATTTCCCTCATATCCCGCTAGTTATGAAATAAATGCACTTGATGTTATTGTATAACTTATCGACTTATGTTTACAAACTTACTAAAAAATGATTTTGAACTCTCATAAAATTTTACACCATGTTAATAACCCTCAATTTTTGTTAACTACCTATTAATTTACGCAAGCTCGCAGTCTTTTACGATTCTATTAACAGGGTAGTACTTTTCAATTTGTATTTTTGGCGACATACTATAAGATATGCAACTCATTATCGATGTCGGGAATACTAGAGTGAAGGTCGCAGTTTTTGACGATGATATTATGATCGCAAAAAAAGCGGTTGCATTACCTCAGTTTATAGAAAGTTTAGGTGCTTTTATAGCAGAGTATCCTATAAAAAAGGCGATCATATCTTCGGTAGGGAGATTGTCACAGGAGCAATCAAGATCGGTACAGCTTCGATTTCCTACAATACTATTATCGCATAACACACCGCTCCCTTTTGTAAATGACTATGCGACACCAGAAACTTTAGGAGTAGATAGGATGGCGTTGGTGGCCGCTTTCGCGAAAGCGTACCCAGAAAAAAATGGCTTAATTATAGACGCAGGTACTTGTATTACCTACGATTTTATAAATGCAGCGGGACATTATAAAGGAGGAGCTATATCGCCAGGCATCCAATTGAGATATCAAGCATTGCATAATCTGACCGCAAATCTTCCTTTATTGGATGTAGATATGCCAGAAACTATTGTTGGGAACAGTACAGAGACTGCAATTCACTCTGGCGTCATGGTAGGAGTTATAAAAGAAATGGATGGTATAATAGACCAATATAAAAGTGATTTTAACGTAGATACCGTTATTTTGACAGGAGGAGACGCAGAAATCTTGTCAAAACGATTAAAAAATAGCATCTTTGCGCACTCTAATTTTTTGATGGAGGGCTTAAATTATATATTAAGACGAACGAATGATTAAAAAAATAAGTATTGCAGTAATGCTAGTGATAGCTGGAATTGCCTATGGACAGGAAGGTAGTACTGCATCTCCATACTCCTTTTACGGAATAGGGACACAACAATTTAGAGGGACTTATGAAAACCGTGCCATGGGCGGTATGGGGGTTTATAGTGATAGTTTACATCTTAATTTATTGAATCCTGCGCAGTTGGGTCGCTTGCGATTTGTTACTTTTACGGTAGGAGGGAGTCATACAGAAGAGACTTTAAAAGATGGGATCAATGAAGACAAAACATCTATAACTTCTATAGATTATCTAGCACTTAGTTTTCCAGTATCAAAAAAAGCAGGTGTAAGTTTTGGACTTGTTCCTTTTACATCAGTAGGCTATGATCTCAATGATGATGATGGAGTAAGTACTAATACGTTTTCTGGAAGAGGAGGTGTGAATCGCGTATTTTTATCTGGAGGGTATGAGTTGATAAAAGGTCTTTATGTAGGAGCTACTGTTAATTATAACTTTGGTAATATCCAAAATGAGACACTTCGTATACTGGAAGAAGCAGAGTTGGGAACTCGTGAGCGCAATCGTTCTGATATATTAGGCTTTACTTTTGAGTTAGGTGCACAATATGACCACATGATTACAGACAAGTTAGAGCTTCGTAGTTCTGTAAAGTATGTGCCAACCACAGAGGTTAGGTCTGAAAATGAACGTCAGGTATCTTCGGTTGTATCTAATAATTTAGGCTTATTGCAAGATTTAGATATTATTGATGTTCCTGTAGGAGATAGTAACTTTGATTTTCCTTCTTCTATTACATTAGGAGCTGGATTGGGAGAGCCCGATAAATGGTTTGTGGGTGCAGAATATACAAGTCAAAAAAACAGTACTTTTACTAATAGAGGATTTGCCATAGAGAATGCACGCTTTGAGGATGCCTCTCAAATTCGATTAGGAGGATTTTATATTCCTAAGTATAATTCTGTGTCAAGTTACTTTGAAAGAGTTACTTATAGAGCAGGATTTAGGTATGAAGAAAGCGGTATTGTTATAGGAAATGAAGATATTAATGAGTTTGGCATATCTTTTGGAGTTGGACTACCAGCGGGACGAAGATTAAGTAATATTAACTTTACTTTTGAATACGGACAGCGGGGAACAACAAACTCAGGATTAGTACAAGAAGACTTCCTTAATATAGGAATTAGCTTGTCTCTTAATGATATTTGGTTTATCCAAAGTAAATTTAATTAATAGCACAAAAACTAGATTATGAAAACTAAATTAACTACACTTTTTGCAGCAATCATATTGATGATGACTGTAACTACAAATCTAAATGCTCAACAAATAAGCGAGGAGTGTATTACTACGGGTTCTATTTTTGTAGAAGCTGCAAAAGTTAAAAACTACGAAGCTGCTAGACCCTCTTTTGAAAAATTAAGAAAGGATTGTCCTGAATGGTCACTTGCTTTATATCAATATGGAGAGCGTTTGTTAAAAGAAGATCTGAAAAATGCAACAGGTGCTGAAGAAAAAGCAGTAGCGCTAGATCTTATTGAGTTTTTAAAACAACGTGAGCAATATTTTCCATCAAAAACACCAGCTGGAAATAATGCGGCAGACCAAGCACAAATCCTTTTTGATTATAAAATAGGGACAAAAAAATCTCAATACGATGCGTTCAATGCAGCATTTGCTAAAGATGCAGAGTCAATCAGTAGTCCAAAAAGTATTTACACACGTTTTAAACTTGCAGTAGATTTATTTAAAGAAAATTCATTACCACTTCAAGATGTGTTTGACCTTTATGATGAGACTCAAGAAAAGCTTAATAAAGAAGCAACAAAACTAGATTCTAAATTGCAAAAGCTATTAGATAAAGATGATGCTGGGACAGAACTGACATCTAAAGAAGCTAGAAGAAAAAAGGGATATGAGACTAACCTTAAGGCTTTTGCAATATTTGGTAGTAGTACTGACGGTGCTATGGGAGAATTAGGAAATTGCGAAAATCTTATTCCTTTATATAATAAAGGATATGAAGAAAATAAAAGTGATATTAATTGGATACGCAAAGCAGCAGGACGTCTTGCTGGTAAAGACTGTACAGACTCAGATTTATTCCAAAAGCTAGTAACACAATTACATAACCTTGAACCGTCTGCAAAATCTGCAAAATATTTAGGAATTCTTGCAGAAAAGAAAGGTGATGATGCTGCGGCACAAAACTACTATCAGCAATCTATAGATCTTGAGACAGATCCTAAAGAAAGAGCTGATGCATATTATAGACTTGCAGAAAAAGCAAGAAGAAGTGGAAGCTACGGTAAAGCAAGAGGTTTATATAACAAAGCTTTAGCAGAATCTCCATCTATGGGTAAATGCTACTTAAGAATAGCAGCTATGTATGCCGCTAGTGCAAATAATTGTGGAGATTCAGTATTTGATAAAAGAGCTGTATATTGGTTAGCTGCAAATACTGCAGAAAGAGCTGGTCGTGTAAGTCCATCATTAGCAAAAAATGCAAATGCAACAGCAGATTCGTACAGAGCGACAGCACCAGACAAAGCAATGATCTTTAATGCAAATATGGGAGGTAAAACAATCTCTATAGGATGTTGGATAGGATCAAGTATACGAGTTCCTAATCTATAATGATTAAAAGAAAAACAACATATATACTATACTTAGTCACAGCTTTTGCTGTGACTTTGTGTTTTAGTTGTAAGGGAAAAGGAGAAGAGATTCGTAAAATGCGTATCAAATCAGATGCAGCCATCGCAGAAGGAACGGGTATCAATCTTAAATATACAGATTCAGGCAAAGTAACCGCACATCTTAAAACGCCATTACTTAAAGATTATAGTAATGCTAGTTTTCCGTACAATGAATTTCCAGAAGGTGTGGAGGTTGTTTTTATTGATGATAACGGAAAAGAAAGTGTTATTACTTCAAAGTATGCCATACACTATAAGAATACAAATTTAATAGACTTACGTCAAGATGTGACACTGTTTACAGCCGATTCTGTAACCTTATATGCACAACAGTTATACTGGGATCAATCTAATAATTGGATATTTACAGACCAGCCCTACACACTTATAACAGCAGATGGATCTCGTAATGATGGAGACTTATTTGATTCAGATAAAGACTTTACAAATTTTGTATCTTTAAACAATGTAAGTAAACAATACGTAAAAGAAACTAAAACAGAAGAAACCAAAGAAAAAGAATGATTCGTTTCGCAAAATATACAGAATGGGTTTATGTAATTATTGCAGTACTAGCTGCTTATGAAACATTTTCTCAATGGAATATAGATAGAAGTAGGGCATACCTATTTCTCTTTTTTACCGCAGTGAGTGTAGGAGTGTTTTTCTTTAGAAGACATTTTAGAAGGAAATTTGAAAAAAGGAATCAACCTTAAATGGAATCACTTGAGAGTAGCATAGTGGTTATTTGTATTTCGCTCATTCTTTCTGCTTTTTTTTCAGGGATGGAGATTGCTTATATATCAGCAAATAAGATTCATATTGAGATAGAGAAAAAGCAAAATGACCTTCTTTCAAAAATCCTCACTCGCCTTACCAAAAAACCCTCAAAATTTATAGCAACCATGCTATTAGGTAATAATATTGCCTTAGTTGTGTATGGATATTATATGGGGGATGTACTTCAATATTGGTTGGAGGGTGTGCCTTTCGGCGAAAATTTACAATGGCTTTCTGCTTTTGTGTCAGAATTTAGTTTATTAAGTCAAACCATAATCTCAACGATTGTTATTCTTCTTACTGCTGAGTTTTTACCTAAAGTATTTTTTCAGATTTACGCAAATAAACTATTAAAGTTTTTTGCGGTACCAGCCTATTTCTTTTATCTGTTGTTTAGCTTTTTAAGCTCTTTCGTCATCTGGATATCCGATAAAGTTCTCAAATATCTTTTCAAAACTGATGGAGATGAGGTACAATTAGCTTTTTCTAAGGTAGAGCTAGGTAATTATATTTCAGAACAGATGGAATCCGTATCAGAGTACGAAGATATTGACACTGAAATTCAAATTTTTCAGAATGCTCTAGAATTTTCAGAAGTAAAGTCTCGTGAAGTTATGATTCCTCGTACAGAAATCATTGCTGTAGAAGAGAATACAACTCCAGAAAAACTCACCTCTATTTTTATAGAATCTGGACTTTCTAAAATACTGATTTATAAGGGAACCATAGATGATATAGTAGGATATTTACACTCTTTTGCATTGTTTAAAAGGCCTAAAACCATTAGTAGTGTTTTAATGCCCGTGATATATGTTCCAGAAACAATGCTCGCTAAAGATGTACTTAATGTACTCACAAAAAAAAGAAAAAGTATAGCCGTAGTGATAGATGAGTACGGAGGTACTAGCGGTATGATGACTGTAGAAGATATTATAGAAGAACTTTTTGGTGAAATTCAAGACGAGCATGACTCTATAGATTTAAAAGAAGAAATAACCAAAGAGGGATACTATCGATTATCGGCTCGTTTGGAAGTAGATTATTTAAATGAGATCTATAAATTGAATCTGCCTGAAAGTGAAAATTATGAGACTCTAGGCGGGCTAGTGGTGAATCATACAGAGGAGATTCCAGAAGTAGGAGAGACTATTATTATAGATAATTTACAAATCCATATACTAGAGACTTCCAATACAAAAATTGAGCTTATTGAGATACGACCCTTAGAAGGGTAAATCCTATCACTTTTTTATTTTTTCTTTTATAAGAAAATGGTATTTTCGCGCACTATTGTAGAATAAATCAATCACAGATGGCAATTTTAAATAAGATAAGACAACGATCACTATTTTTAATTCTAATTATTGCATTGGCACTTTTTTCTTTTGTCCTTGCAGATGTATTTAGAAATGGAGGTGCAGATTCTTCTAAGCAAAATCGTATTGCTACGATTAATGGTGAAGATTTAGATAAAAAAGAGTTTGATCGTAAAGTAGAACAACAATTACGTAATCTAGGCTCATCAGGAACAACAACAAGAGCGGTGAACGCCGTTTGGGATCAAGAAGTAAACCGTATGGTTTTGGAAGGTCAGTATGAAGAACTAGGAATTCGTATTGGAAAAGATCGTCTAGCAGATCTTCTTAAAGAAGCTTTGCAGAATGATGCTAGGTTTCAGGATGCAGATGGTTTTTACAGTGAAGCTAAAATGCAGGAGTTTATTGCTACGTTAAAAGATAGTAAAAACCCTAATGATTATCAAGGATGGGTTGTCTTTGAAGAGTCTCTTGCCGATACAGAAAAACAAAATATTTATTATAATCTAGTCAAAGCAGGTTTAGGCGCTACCCTTAAAGATGGAGAAGTTGCCTACAGACTTGATGGAAACTCTGTAGATATTCAATTTGTACAGGTTCCTTATGCAAGTATTCCAGATGAGGATATAGCAGTTTCTAAATCTGAAATAGAAAGTTACATTAATAGTCACAAAGAAGATTTTCAAACGGGAGCAACTCGTAATATTCGTTTTGTTAAGTTTGAGGAAAAAGCAACTCTTGAAGATGAGAATGCTCTTAAAGAATCTATGATGACTTATCTTAGTGATAATCTGGTATCTTATAATAGGTCTACACAGATTAATGATACACTCCCAGGATTTAAAGTAGCTACAGATTTAAAAGAATTTCTTTCTGAAAATTCTGATTTACCTTATACAGATCGTTTCGTATTTAAAAAAGATTTAGCTGGTATCGTAAGAGATACTATCTCTAAATTGGATGAAGGAGCTGTCTATGGACCTTACAAAGATGGTCGTTACATGAGACTAGATCGTATTGTAGAGACGCGTCAAATGCCAGACTCTGTGCAATCACGTCATATTTTACTTTCATACCAAGGGGCATTACGTTCTTCAGAAACTCGTACTGAGGATGAGGCAAAAAAACTTGCTGACAGTATATTAGGTGTCATTAAAAAAGATAAGAGTTCATTTGATAAATTAGCTGCTGAATTTTCATCAGATGCATCAAACAAAAATGAAGGTGGTGACTTAGGTTTCCAAAACCCAAACTTATTTGCTGCAGAATTTAGAGATTACATTGTAGATAACCCTAAAGGATCTATGGATGTGGTAAAAACAGATTTCGGTTATCACGTTATAGAAGTTACCGAGCAAAAGAATTTTCAAAAAGCATTTAAAATTGCTAGTATAGCAAAAGAGATTGTACCCTCAGACAAAACAATATCAGATATATACACGCAAACTCAAAAATTTGAAATAGCTGCTGGAAATGGAGATTTCGAAGCTGTCGCAATTGAAAGCGCATACAATGTTCGTCCTGTAAATAATATAGGAAGAATGGATGAGAATTTACCAGGAGAAGGCTCTCAACGTACTATTGTACAATGGGCTTTTGAGGAAGATGCAAAGGTTGGTGATATCAAACGCTTCCAAGTAAATAATGGTTATATAGTAGCGCAAATTACACGTAAAGTAGAAGAAGGATTACAACGAGCTGAAGATGCATCTGCAAGAGTACTTCCTATTATTCGCAAACAAAAGAAAGCGGCTCAGATTAAAGAAAAGATTACAGGTACAACCTTAGATGCTATTGCACAAAATCAAAATCAAACAGTAAAAACTTCAGGTGCACTTAATATGACAAGTCCTAATATTGCAGGAGCTGGAGATGAACCTAAAGTAGTAGGTGTTGCATTTGGTCTTAATGAAGGTGATATTTCAGATCCTATTGAAGGAGAAAGAGGTGTATATGTGATCAAAGTAACCAAAAAGACAGAAGCACCAGTATTAGAAAATTACGGTACGTATGCAGCGCAACAAGCTCAAAAAGCAAGAGCAGCAGTTACTACAAAGGTAATTGAGGCACTTAAAGCGGCAGCAGATATTGAAGACAATAGAGGAACATTCTATTAATTATAATATTGCTTAATCATAAAAAAAGGATCACAAACGTGATCCTTTTTTTATGAAATAGTTTTAAATTTTAAAAGAAGGTAAACTACATTAAAGCACCATTTCGGAATACGGGATCATCGTATGATATCCTTTTTCTACAAAATACTTCATTTCTTCGCGACTGCCTATGGCAAGTACAAAATCACCACCCCATCCTCCTAAGCTTTTTATGGCATTTGGATAGTTTGGAAATAGTTGTTTTTTGATTGTAGGTGTTTGAATAATTTTTGATAATAAGGACTCATGCTGTAGTATCAAATCTTCAAATATACTAAGCGAGTTTTGTGATGCAATAATTTCTTTAGTAAGTATTG
>Ga0115552_1000680_pt1 | contig 19592 bp, 4 predicted proteins | sample COGITO_mtgs_1103_3_FD_87178 | JGI IMG/M metagenome (GOLD analysis project Ga0115552, IMG submission 87178) | Pelagic marine microbial communities from North Sea - COGITO_mtgs_110328 | ecosystem: Environmental > Aquatic > Marine > Epipelagic | place: Germany:Helgoland, sampling site Kabeltonne...
ACGTACACCATCGGCGCGGCGACCAAGAGTTTTTTTTCAGAAGAAGACGCGTACGATCGCGCGATCACGCTCGACGCTTCTCGAAACCCAGATCGACGGCGACAACCAGTCGTAGCACTCGTCACAGTCGCAGTAAAACACCGAGAGGAAGAGGAAGAGGACACGTCGTGAGCACCGCGACGCCGAGTCCACGTTCCCGAAAACGAAGTCATCGTCGAACCGTTATTACGATTGTTGTGATTGTTGCGCGAGAGCGGCGGCGTTGTTTGCGCGAAGGCAGAAGAAGAAAAAGACGCCGACGACGATGCGACGAGGGTAACGATGCTCTTCGTCGCGTTCGTCCTCGTTTTCGATGATAACGGTGATGATGATGATGTCGTCGTGATCATCTTCGCAGAAGCAATCGCTCTTCTCGCCGCCATGATGCTCGAGAGTGATAAAAGTTGATTTTTTTTTTGCGCTTGTTTTTTATGAAAACAGAAGAGTTTTTTGAAAAAAATCGCACTTACGATTTTTTTTGCAAAACAGAGCAAAAAGCGCCATAAAACACTTTAAAAACGACCACTACACACGCACACGCTTTAAGTTTCTTTGCGCGCTTTTCGCGTTTGGAGATTTGTTCCTTTTAAAACTCAAAGTTGGGGAGAAACGACTCTCTCTGCTCTTTCTCTCTCTCTTTTTCTCTTCTTTAGCCGCGAGAAAAGGAGCACATCGCGACGAGAACACCGCGAGAAGAGCACAAATCATCATCAGAATACGGTTATATCATCACATCACGCAGAGAGCACATTTCACGCAGAAGAGAGATTTGAGTCAAAAGAAACATGGGGAAAGTGGCGAAACCGGCGCGCACTTTCGACGCGGTGCGCGTGTTCTCTCTCATCGCTTTTCTTTGAAGTCGTTTTCTTCGTTTCGTTCTTCTTTTTTCTTCTCTCTCTGACGGCGTTTTCTCTCTCTCTCTCTCTCTCTCTTGAAACACAACGAACAGTCCCCGCGAATGTCGGCGTTGATTGCGAAAATCTTGTCGTACACAACAACCGACGACAAAAACGCGTTGACGACTTTGGACGAGAAGGCCATGGGGGGAGAAGAAGAAGAACGTCATGTTCACGATCGCGTCGTCGATATCTCGAGCGCAATCGCGGACGATTTGAGCCCGCAATTCGTTTGGCACTTGGGGAAAGGCGAGTTTTTACACTGGGTGGATGTGTTTAACGCGTTTGACTCGTATTTGTCAAACGCGACGAGTGGTTTTACGACTACGACGGCGAAAAAGGATTCAAAAACGCATTTTTCGGCAACGAGGATAGCGCACGAAGCGGCGCCGAATTACATCTCCAAGACAGACGTGTGCTCGTTTTTGATCGCGTGCGGGGAAGGAGCGAGAGGCGGGGATGGCGGAAGCGGTGAAAATGCCGAGGAGGGCGTAGACGACGACTCGCGACAAAGACGAGAACGACGAAAAAGGGATTCGATGAAAAGGAAGAAGACGTTGCTGTGGATTTTGCGATGTACGCGCGCAATTTTAGACGAGTGCTGGAATAAGCACGTGTACAATTCGTTGGAACAATTGACGAAGCTTTTACATCACGAAGATTTTGAAGTCGCGTACGAAGCGCTGCTGACGATTCACTCGGTTGCGAAGAAAACGCCCGGCACAAGAGTGAATAGGTTTGTGCCGTGCGATGGGTTGACGATGCGGTTGTTAATTTTGGCGAGAATGAACGATTACGATGAGAATGAGAACAAGCAGAAGAACGAGAAAAGAACAGAGGTGCAAAACTCATTTCCAGATTTGAAAGTTGATTTCCTATTCGGCGTGGATAACGAAGACGGCATTCAGGACGGTCAATCTTCTGTATTCGACGTCTTAGACGAATCCAATGTCTCGCGCATGTACGAAATCGTCGAGAGTATCGAGGAAGGAGGTGAAGTAGATAGTAGCAAACCCGAAAATGCCGTTGAAGCGGTCATAGATAGCCGACTCCGCGTCCAAGAAGAAGGGTTCAATAAACGGACTAAACTTCAAGAAGAAGTGTTTGAGAAGCTCTGGACTCTTCGATGGTCGTCGTTTGCAGCGAGAGATGCGCAAACAAACACGCACTACCTAAAAGACGCGCGAGTAAACGTCGCAAACCTCGCACTGGCGACTCTACTGCAATTCGGCGATTCAACGGAAGATGTTTCGTATGATTGCAACTACACTCCCACGAAAAAGCCGATTCCGTCACAGGAGATGAGGCGACTGGTTTTTCAGACGTCAACGATGCAAGAAAAGGCTTCGGAACTCGTTCAACAACTCGACGATAGAATAACAAACATTAAGAAAAACACACACAACAGTAATAGCGAGCCGCCGCTGCCGTCTTTAGGAAGAGGAAGAGGAGAAGATGCGGGGAGTGATTTTAGTACCGACGCGTCAGTAGCTGCATGGGCAATTTCGGCTCTTGTAAACGAACGAGATACATCTTCCGCAGCCGTGGAAGTTTTGCGCACGCACAAGTCTGCAACGATCTTGGAGAATTTATTCACTATTTCAGTGGAAAAACTTGTGAACGCGCCAGACCTTTCGAAGAAATATTTCGATACGGCAACGGACTCTCCAGAAGAGAGAGGAAGAGGAAAGAAGTCGACTAAGAAAAACACGGGAACAGAAGAAAGTTTTCGGTATTTTGACATTTCAAACAGCGAAAGCATAGAAGCATCTACCCTTGCCGAAGCAGCTTTCGCACTTCTCGCGAATCTTAGCACGATTCCGACAGGCTGCAACGTATTACGCGATGCAAACGCGCTCGAACCGCTCTTGAAGTTGTTCGAGCACGAACGCAGCGACCATATACCTTTCGTAGCTATATTTGCGCATTCGCTAGAAATGATATTAGATTATAACGCGGATTCGAATAGAATATTTCGTGAGTCCGGCGGCGTTGCGTTACTGTGCTTGAGGCTACGCCAAGAAATTGAAACGTCTCTGAAGGAATACGACAAGATTTGCGAATCACTCAGAAGCGCGGGCGCTTCGATGAAAAATAGAGAGAATAAGAACGATGCAAAGTTATTGTCTGTCGCTAATACTGATTCACATGCGGCGCCAGGTTCTGGCTCAAAGCGCAAGAAGTCGCACGTCACGTCAGTAGATGATGACAAAGAAAGTACTCCATCACAAAGACGGAAATCTGGCGACGGCACCAGCGTGGATATTGTTGAGAAAGCCACAAAGGGAGAAGGCCTAACAGCGAATGATGTCGTTCTACCGAGTTACGTCGCCTACAGCCGCCGCGTGTTGATAAAAGCGTTAACACGTGCCTTGGCGTTTGCAATATTCGGTCCAACGGTTCCTCAGGATGCTTACGCAGCTGGTCTTGATGGTCCCAATGGGCTCAACAAAGCTATGCGTCTGGTTTTTGATAACGCTCAGAAATTTGGGGGAAGTGGCGTGACAACATTCGCTTCTTTAGTAACCGATTACCTCAACCACGATCCAACGTGCTACGTCAAACTCGAAAGTGCGGGAGTTTTTGATGCTTTATTTAGCGCGTTAGAAAATGAATCCATCGCGAATAACTCAAAAGTTTTGTGCGTTGCGCCTCAAGTCATATCGGCAACGTGTCTGCACAAAGATGGGAAGAAGAAAGTAATCAAGCGGGGCATACTGTCAAAGGTCATGTGTCCAGCTTTCACGAAGCAAATTTATCAAAAAGCTTTGAGTGCCCCAGACGTAGCCACCGCGATCGGAACGAACATAGATGAGTTATTAAGACACGTGCCTGATCTTCGCAAGGACGGCGTAGAAATGCTCTACAAAATTTTTGACGAGATCCGGAAAACGTGCGAAAAGCGCTGCGAATACTGCAAAAAATCACCTCATGCATCAAAATCACCCGTGAGCGCTTGGCGAACGTGTCTTGCCGTTCCAAAAGATGATACCAAAGGTGAAGCCAAAGGTGAAGATGCGGAGATTAGAGTCATTGAGCTGTGTTCGGAATGCGATATTCGCAAAAAGCCCGAGGAAATGGCCAAGCGCGGATGGCTCATACTGCCACCTTTACCAGATTTAAACTCAGATGACAAAAATAATGCGGAGTCAGGAAATAACTCTTCGTTACATAGATATCATCATAACGAGCGCAATAAAGCAGTAGTAGCGCGTGGAAAATTTCTTCACGACCTCATTCTGCATGCGACGCGTCTCTTGGAAGGTATCGTGCAGACAAATGAGCTCGTCCATCGTTTTTTAGCGTACAGACCAAATTCCAACTCACAAAGTATATTCGAGTCGAATCTGAGCGGAGTTGAAGTACTTACTAAAATTTTTGTCTCGAATAATCTGCCAAATATGTTTCCAACATCGGTTGCTGGGAATAACTTTTCGAGTTTACTGCGTAAATTGGCATTAAGAGTCCCAGAGGATTTCTGTTCTGCCTTTGATGCGGCGTTGAATTATGTTTTGATAGATTTTGAAGCGAGAAATAAAGACTTCAATGAGTCCGGACTGAGTGAAATGTCTAAGTTGGGGGAAGTCGATAGCGAATGCAGAACTGATCGCTTTCGCGAAATGAATTCCATTTGTAAACGTTTGGAGAATGCCACAAACTTCTTTTCGACGATGATCCGAACGTTTCCAGTAGCTTTGGGCTCCTTTTATCAAAGGCTTCTCGATCTTTGTCGCGCTCACGGTGGCGCACTTTCTTCCATCGACTTTTTAAGGGGTCACTTAATTCTAGTGGACGGAGAAGTTAAATACGACGATTCTACAAGCATTGCGGCGTTTCGGAACGCCGAAACGGCTCGATGGACGCGGGAATCGTTCCAGCGGCTTAAAGGAGCCATTGTCAGTGCATTTGTCATCATAGCACGACCGGCACCCGCGACTCCTTCTTGGGTGCGTTTAAGTAGAGAGAAATCTAAAGTATACGAGAGGACACAATGGACCTCCGTGGCAACAATTTTGTTGCAAATAGAAGACATAATGTTTCAGAGCTACGAAGAAATCGCGAAAGTGAAAAGAGATGTTCGCCAATACATCGATAAGAGACAAAATTTGCAGTTGGGTGATGGTGATAACTTTCCATGCACTTCTCTGTTCATATTCAGCGAAATTGAAGAATATGTACGCGTAGTTACCTCCGTTCTCGGATACTCTACTGAGCGCCGAGATAAGAGCCGTCGAGCCTTTGCCCCGGCAATCGTTCTCGCACGAAAATATGGCATCATTGATCTTATTTCGCGCGCTATTCTACCTGAAGTTATAGAACTCGGAGTTTTATTAACACGTGTTTCTGTCACGGAAACAGAAATCGTAAAGGCGCCGCCGAACGGGCAGATTGTGGATGCGTGTCTGCATAGCGCAAATATCTGCATCTCTACCATAATTTCTTTCTTTGAGAAATTATCGAACCTCCAAGCGTTTCCAACAATGATTACTAGATGTGAATTATATACAGCGGCATCTATTCCGATAACAGTGGACTGGGAATTATTGCTTAGTAGACTTGGAGAGCTCGGCGATGAAAGCGACGGCTCCAAGAACAAATCGAACAAATCGAAAAAGCAGAAAAGACATAAGATTGATTTTGAAAATGCAAACGACTGCGATTATTGGGTGAAAGAGCTCGAGAATCGCATGATGCAAGACGGCTGGAATATTCTTGGCCGCTCTTTCCGGGCGGCATACACAACGGAGGAAGTCTCTAAGCGATTGGGAAAATGCAAGATGCCTGAAGATTTGGGTGTTTCTTTGCACGAAGAGTGCGCTCACGTCGCATTTACAATTGAACGTGCTATATCTCGCGAATTTCATGTAAACGAAGATGGAAAAATTGATGCTATTCAGCCCCAGCTCTCATCGGTGCTTTACGCGAAAGATGTGCTCGTCAGAATCTTCAGAATACTCGCGCGATGCTTTCGCGGAACGCAGCAGGGTGGAACAGGATTCTACGAACGAGGATTGTGCGAATGTATCGAACACAACGATATAGCTAAGTATTTGGACGAAGGAGAAGACAGACAGAGGGAGCAGTCCTTGCTCCGCGATAAAGCTATTAATGATGTGGAAATTTCGCCGGAAACGTTGCAGCTCATCGTAGAGATGGGTTTCTCGGCGCGTGCTGCTCAAATGGCGGTAATGCGACTACGCGAAAGAAGTCGCACCGAAGAAATCAACGCGGAAACAATCGCTGAATATTTGCTTGCGCACCCGGAGATACAGGAAGAAGCAAACAAACATCAAAACTCGAGTAATGCTGCAACTGATGCATCCGATGGTAAAAATGACAAAGTGGCAAAATCAAAGAAAAAGATAGGTTCTCCAAAAATGAGGAAAGACTCTTCATCTGGCGAAGACGATTCGCTCTCTAAGCCTTTGGAGGAGCGTCTGAGAGAGCGAGTTCCAGAACTCACTGAATCTCTGTGGAAAATTCTTTGGCTAAAGACACATAGTGTGGCACTTGTAAAATCGAACATCGAAGTTTCAGCGAAGGATGAACAAGAATGTGAGGACGACTCTGCTTTGCTCTTTGAATTTGTCGAAGTGGTTTGCGATGCCTTCCTCCTCGATGTAAACGAAGCGAAAATAAACGACATCCGTCGCAAGTCTGTCGCTAAAATTATCATGAAGTCACCATTTAAAGGGTTTCCAGAAGCGCACGTCACGAACGAATTGCTCAGTAAGTACCTTGAAGCGTCACCTGCGAAAGAGTTGGGTAAGTTAGGTATACCACTGTATAATGATGTGTTGATAGATGCGATTGTTGGGATCCAACAACAAGCCATGTTGCTGCTTTGCTCGCGAGATTCAAACTTTCGAGAAATTTTCCAAGAGATGAATGGATTGGCAGTTGAAGACTACTTGAAAAGAATCGAGATACTTGTGGAGCACTCGCACGTTTCACTTTCAGGTCGCGAAAAAGCAACCAATATCGTTGCCGCATCACCTTTGTGTCGCTTTCGGAAGATTGTTCAAACGACCATAATGGTTCTACACATGTACGCTCAGTGGCTACCGGCAGAAAGTGGTATGTCCTCTCCACTAAATGGACCATTTTCTGATGCTAGCTCTCTTGGTGGCAATGTTAGCGCGTTTGCGAAAGAGATAGGTATAATCGGCGGCCGACCGTTTGGTTCTGTCGCCAAAGCTGAGCAAAAACGCATCATCGAGTCGCTCGATGCCATACTTCGATTTTATGCGTGGGCGCAATCGCCGAATGTCTATGAAAAACAGATGTATTCGCCGCCGACTATCAGTCCTTGTATTCCCACGGTTTTTGTCGATAGCGATGCTGCGATTGAAGCGACGAGGTGTCCTCTTACGAGAAAAAAATTGCACGAAATTCGTCAACCCGTACGATTAAAGGATAAAACGTACGAAAAGAGCGCGTTGCTTCATAAATATAATCTATGGTGTGCAATATCTGGGAGTTCAACTCTCGAAAGCTACGATCACGTGCGTCTCCTTGGCAAGGATATTCCAAACGATCACAAGGGCCCTTTTAAGACACCAGACGGAGAAACGCACGACAAGGTCGAAGTAGAAAAAGCACTCGTGACTTGCGATATCGAAGCTGCAAACTTCAAGGCCAAGTTTTACAGTAAGGTGCCTAATGCCAATAACCCAGGTACATGCGCTCCTCAGATTCAAGCCGCGTTGACACTTTTGGAGCATTTTACAAAATCCTATGAAAACGTGACAACTTGGCTCAGTAATAATAAGCGCAAAGAAGCACCAAATATACTTCTACCCAAATTGTGGGGATGCGAAGTTTTGATGCTGCTGAGATCGCTCCCGCAACACTCGTTCATTGCGTTCACCAACTTGCTAGCATCGATATTTCGCCATGTCGCAGAGGACCCAAACACGCTGCGCTACGCCATGGAATGCGAAATAAAAAAATCGCTTGAGGCTGCATTCCATTCAAGCGATGGCGGTATGGTATCGGCATCCGTATTTCTGACCTTAATGTCTCCGGTGATGGCTCGAGATGTGCACACTTTCTTCGTTGCTTTAGAAAAGTGTGCATATTGCGTACCGGTGCCAAATCCAAAAGAGAATAAAAAAGGTGAATTGCTCATTCTTCCGCGTTTTGAAACAGAGAAGAAAAATGTGAACGAATTGGGGACGGACGTGTCAAAAAACACAAAGGTAGAAAAAATCGACCGAGAATCGAACGAAGGAGATAGAATTCCACCGCCGTCAAAATCGTTTGTTCAGCTTGTCCGTACACTCCTCAAGGTCGTCAAGGGAAACACTGTGGCTGATTTAAAGCTTGCCTTTGCAGATGGCCCGGTACCGGCACCGGAAACTCTCACCACGCCGAATTCTTCAAACCTGGTCCCACTGTTTCACACTCACGATCGCTACGAAGAGCCGTACGGCCGATCAACGGATATCCATGCCATCGCAAAGGTTAAATTTGCTTTGAGACTTCTGTCAGAGTTCATAGAAGTACACGCTGCTGCTGGTGCGGTCCTCGTAGAGCTCGATAAAAGTGATGCGTCTGTTGGAGGGGTTTTGACGCACACGTTTTGCAGATTGATCTCAAAGGAGACGACTTCTTGGAATGAGAAATTAACGGCGCTGGGAATACACGAGCCGCCAACGTGTCCAGAGCAGATTCCTTCCGGCATAAACGGTTATAAAAACAATAGTTTCCCGGCTTGGCAAGGAGCAGAACGTGCGGCGCATTTTCTAGCGACGTGTACGATTCGCGTTCCGGGCTGTCGAGAGTTATTCTTCTCAATGGTTGCTCAATTACTTCAGAATGATTTTACTGTAGTTTCCGGCTCGTACAAGTCGCAGAGTAGTAATGCGCGATACCAAGGACATCTTCGCGCTGCTCTGGATATTCTCGCGACGATTGTGGCGCATTGCATGCCTTCGCGATCAGAATCTATAAGGGACATATCGAATAAACTCTCTTCTGCCAATTTTCAAAATGGCGAAACACTCGCTGCAATGCACCGCCACAAAATTCTTCCGTTGCTTTTGAAATCTGTAGAGAATCACTGCGTTGATGAACTGCAAGGCGGCAATCGCCCTGAGCTCGGTATTCTAGACGCAACACTTACCGTCATAGATAAATTATCGAATGTGTACGAAAAAATGTCGAAGGAAATCCCCGCATCTGGAGATCAAGATAAGGGGCGGAATGGTCAGCGTCACCTCGAACAAAGTCTTATCGCTGTGATCGATGCGGTGCTGCGCGAAGATGATGAGAATGAGAATAGCTATAACGAGGAGGAAGAAGATGCTATGCTCGCAGATGAAGAAGCTATGATGGAAGACATGCGCGCAATGGAAGATGCGGAGCTAGAAGAAGCAATTTACGAGGACATGACGACAAGTGACGATGACGACGATGCCGGTGATGGAGAAGCAGGTTTCGAAGTAGGATCGGAATCTGACGATGCTTCAAGTGACTTAATCATCGATGGAGATGACTCTGATGATGGTGAAAACGGCACCGACGATGATGATGCAGGAGATGAAGAGGACGATGGCGAAGATCACCTAGACGACTACAGTGATGATGAACTCGATCCCGAGGACGCGAGAGAGATGGAGAGGCTTGTAGAGCGCGGTATGATCGATGAATATGCCCGAGAAGATGGAGAAAGCTTGGTTCCAATCGGACTAGCCGAAAGTGATGGAGATGATGCTACCTCCGCAGATGATCCTGAAGATGGTTATACAGATGAAGAAGGAGAGGAAGATGACGAGGAGACGGAAGAGGATGAAGAAGGTGATTTTGAAAATCCGAACAGTTTTATCGATGAGGAGAACGTTGCGATCGGTCCAAGTGGCGAGGAAGTGATGAGTCGCGATCAAAGTGGCGCAAATATTGCGCGTATTGGTGGCTCTGTGTGTGATACTAACCGTGATGTGGGCGTTTCTTTTCTTGATGACGCAGTGTTTGTACGCAATCCCGGCGGCGCGTTCAGAAGAGGTGGGGGTTCATTTCGCGGGGAAGCTGCTGATCCATTTTTGGCTGAGCAGTTTCAAGGTCCCCGCATGACGATAAATGAGGTGGTCCATCGAGCTCATGAATACGGAGCTAATGAAAGGGGGAGGAGAGAGAGAGAAGGGGAGGAAGCAGAAGAGGAGGAGGAAGATGAAGAAATATTCGTTGGCAACGAGGATGATAGCGAATTGGCTGACGATGACAGCGGGTTTCACAGCGATATCGAATTATCCTTAGACTCTGGTCTTGGCCGTGTCATGCGAAGAAGAGAGCGAGAAGGGGATGGTAATAACAACCGATCGAGTCCTACTAACTCTTTAGACGTTGGTTTAGAGTTAGAGTTAGAGACTTACGCGGATTTGGAACCGACCGGGCTTCCGGAAAATCCCATTCAGCAGATGAACGTATTCGAACTTACGGTTGAAGATCTTCGTCGTCTTGCGAATGGAGAGTTTACTCGACGAGAACGAGAAGCCTCTTCGTTTGGTGGTCCCCGTCGTGAAGACACGGGTACGGCGTACATTACGAATATGGATGGTGGACGAAATATTCGAGCGAGACTCAGATCGCGATTCGGCGAACGATACCTTTGCGAATGCGAGGATGCACAAGGAATGGGGATATCGAGAAGACATCTACCGTCACGGCGGGCATTTCCTGATGCGCATCCTCTCGTAGTAAGAGATGATTGTCCTAATGTTACCTCATACGCCATTGAGATGAGATGTGCTGCAGATGGTGCCACGTCGAGCGTTCCGCCTATTGCCCAGTCGATTTGTGTTAGAACTAGAGTAGATGATATGCCGAATGATGCTTACATTCGCTGGTCTGCTCAAATGATTCGTGAACACAATGTAACGACGGGTCCAGATGGTCAGCGGTATTGGCAACAAATGCATTTACGTGTCAACAGTTCCAATACAGATGAATTTGCACATCGATCGGCAAATATGCCAACGCCTATCGCGGACGCACCTCCAGATGTTGTGAATAGAATGCGAGATGTTTTGCGAACATTGTCCAGTGATTTTGCGAGATTTGCTCGATCATCAGGAAACCCCATGCTTCAAGGTGCTTCTTCAAGTCCAGATAATCTTGATTCGTTTGATCCCTACGGCTTTGTTGATATTAATGGCGAGCCATATCTGACCAGGAATCAAATACTGTCCCCCGAGGCTGGCGGCGCGTCTAGAGGTGAAAGGCACCAAGAAGATATGGGCAGAATTAACGTCGATTTTGATGGCACCGGAAACGATCTTTTATCTATGAGTGGTGTGTTGATATATTGTGGAAATCTTGTTCTGAACGGCGACGTCGATCAAGACGCTCTTGGAGAAACGGCGATATCTCCTGAACCTGCTTGGGATTTGAGTGGTTTACGCGCAAGACGACATGCCTGGACGGATTCAGCGAGGTCAATTCTAGGAAACGGATCAACCGCGCTGGCACCAAATGCCCCGTTGACTAGAAGTGAGAGAAACTTGGTTTCAACGTCGATTTCAACGGTCTTAAGAGCGCTTACTAATGAAGGCTTGCGCACGAGCGAACAACAGCAACAACAACAACAGAGGAGAAGTGTAGAGCGAGATAAAAAAAGGGAAAGGAAAGCACGGACAAAACACCGAGAGAGACGGAGAAGGGGAAAAGCGGCGGATCATCTCCTATCGGCAGTATGGAAAAAGAGGAAGCACTCAAAAAAGATGATACTGCTCGTTCTAATACTGAAAACGGTGAGGTAGATCTCTCCATTTTCAATGACGACGCTTCTTGGATACCGGAAGCGATGGAAAAGCTCTCCCTCGAATCACCGGATCAAGCATCGTTGAACGCTTTGCCAGAGAATATAAAAACCGAGCTTTTACGTTATAACGTAATTGTGAAACGTTTAAATGAATCGCCTCCGAAAGAGTTGCATCAAACGCGGAATTTTGATGAGGTGGATGCGACGTTTTTAGCAGCCTTGCCGCCAGACATTCAAAAAGATGCGCTCTCTCAGGCAAAATCTATACTTGAATCTGCGAGATCGTCGATGTTGCTGAATAGAAAGCGAGCAATTGAGTCGAAAAAAGTGGCGCTAGACCGCGCTGAGAAACAAAAGAAAGAGGAGCTGCTAAAAGAAAAAAACGAGGAAAAATGGGCACAGTCAAAAGAAGCCTTGGATATTGCAAAGAGGACCTTGAAAATCACTCCGTATCGAGTTGAGATGCCCGATTTGACCAAAGAAGATGCGCGATGCCTTTTAATCTGCGAAAACTTATGCAGAAGGTTTCAAAAAGAGTCCTACCAACGCGCGCTTTTGAGTTTATCGACGTTTGCTGTGTGCAGAGATACATTCATAACAGAAATATGGTCGATGATTGACCCTGTTTTATGCCAATCAGATACGTCCTTGTCGGTCCTTCGACAATTAGATGTGAAGATGGATCGATATGGATTTGTTCACAGCGAAGCTCGCGCTCGACGGGCTCTTGCTACAATGCACTGGCTCACACAACACCAGGGGAAGTTTAGTAGTCGGCTACCTTCGATTTCTGCGACGACGGTGTGTGGTTCACCCATGGGTATTACTGTCTTTGAACGTCTTTTGGAATCTCTCAGTAGTCCGGTGGCTCTCAAACACCCGGGATCTATGCTAGCGAATCAGCTCTTGATCTTGAACGAATCTTTTCGCGCGACAAAGATATTGAAGATCAAAGGTCGTGCCAGTGAAAAACATCTCGATGAGAACGTAAACCAGGCTAGATTGACGTTTGACAAATTGAAACCCCATCAACTCGAACCGCTGGCGAAACTTTTGGACGCGCTCTCTTTCATCAACCAAGGTCGCTTCGGTAATGCCGTTCTTTCTCACGTCTATTCACTGATGCGTCACTTTGCGACGGCTTCTCAGAAGCAAGCGAGTGTATTGACGGTTGCGCTACTCAAACAAGCAAAGATATCGAGAGTCTTTGCGGAGACGCAATTAAACTTATGCTCGACAGGTAATACTGATACGCATATGTTACACGCTGGGTGCGATTCAATCCTTCGAGTCGTGCGAGCGCTCGCGCAGCTGACAAAGCAGCGCGCGCAGGGCGCGAAGTCGGATAAGAGTAATTCTGGGCGACGGGTAGTGCCAGATACTTTTGCGGGAGCATCCCCCATGGATGCCTCCCAAAAGCCTTCAACGATGAAAGTTGGTGAAGAATCAAAGGATGAAGAAGCGCCGGGTGAAAACGCACTTTTAGAGCTTTCCGAAGCTATGAAACCGGCGTGGAAAGCGCTCTCTACTGCCGCGCAAAAAGTTGAGGCACTCGTCACGCCACACAAGCCTGGTGCTGCTCCTCCGCCAGCTCCACTCGCTATAACAGCGATGCTTCCAGCAGTGGAGGCGTATTTTGCCCTTGCCGATGCGCTGGCGCCAGATCAGCTCGAGGAAGTCTCTAAAAAGATGGCAGAGAAGCAACAAGAACGAGATGAAGTGGCATCTCCGGGAAATGCCGACCAGACAATGAATGCGACGAGCGCTGCTGCTGTCAATAGAACCGCAAATAACACGCCGATGAAATTGTCCCAACCCTCTCGAGCGTCAACTCCTGGTTTACTTCGTGCGTCCAGCGTCAAGTTCACTTCTAATCTTGGATTAGATGCATTACTCGAAAATACCACCATAGCAGAAGAGCTGAAATCAAGACTATCCACCGAAGCTTGGAAGTTTGCCGAGAGGCATCGTGGCGTCATAAACGCACTACTTCGACGGAACCCGCAATTACTGACGACGTCTTTGAAAACTTTACTCCGAACGCCAGCATTGGTGGATTTTGATGTTAAACGGGCACACATTCAACTCAAACTAAAAAAGGAGAAGGAAAAATACGTCTCCCGTGGAACATCAAAGCTCAAAATTCGCAGATCGCATCTATTAGAGGATTCATACAATCAACTGCGGGCGCGAACGCACGAAGAAATGAAAGGTCGCATGCAAATCGTCTTTGCGGGTGAAGAAGGGATCGATGCGGGCGGTTTAACGAGAGAATGGTATCAAATCCTCGCGCGAGAAATCTTCAATCCCGATTGGGGTCTGTTCCAACTCGCTCCGAGCGGCGAAGCGTGCTACGAGCCAAACAAGCATTCCTCGATTAATCCGGAACATTTAAGCTATTTCCGTTTCGTCGGTCGATTAATTGGTAAAGCTTTGTTCGACGGGGTATTACTCGACGCGTATTTCACGCGACCAATTTATAAGCATCTCCTTGGGCAACCGTTGACGTTTGAGGATATGGAAGGCGTCGATCCAGACTACTACAAAAATATCAAATGGATGCTTGATAACGATATCGAGGGTGTTTTGGATTTGAACTTCAGCGACACGCAGAATTTTTTCGGGGAAACGAAGACAGTGGACTTGATTAAAAACGGGCGAAACGTTTCGGTGACAAATGTAAATAAGCTCGACTACGTCAACTTGATTACGGCATTCCGAATGACGGACGCAGTCAAAGATCAACTCGAGGCATTCATAGAAGGATTCACTAAAGTAGTTGATCGCGATGTTATCGGTGTTTTAAACGCCAGTGAGCTCGAACTTCTCATTTCCGGTACGCCCGATATTGACTTGGACGATTTAAAGGTGAATACGGAATACCACGGTGGTTATACGGCTACGAGTCCGCAAATTCGCTGGTTTTGGGAAATCGTGCGCGAGATGAATGTTGAAGATCGCGCGCGCTTGCTGATGTTTTGTACCGGTACGTCTAAAGTTCCACTCGATGGCTTTGAGAAGTTGCGCGGTATGAGTGGTTTACAAAAATTTCAAATACACAAAGCGCAGGCAAACGACCCGAATCAATTGTGCACAGCGCACACATGTTTCAACCAATTGGACTTGATTGCCTACGATACCAAGGAGGAATTAAAAGAAAGATTACTCTATTCTATACGCGAAGGAAGTCAAGGTTTTGGTTTTGCCTAGTTCAGTTTGTAAACAAGGTGATGAATAAAACAATACGCGGTGCTTCATTAACATTCGTAATATACAAATTATTAATACCTCTTTTTACAACGCGAGTTTTCGCTTGATGTTTGAATCTTCCTCTGTTTCTTTTTTCGCAAACTTGCGCTGAAGTGCATCAAAAGGCGCCCGTCTTGCTCGACCGGCTGAATTCAAAATGGCACTATTCTCGTCCTCATTCAAACGCCCGTCCTCCGTAGGATGCGCTTTCTTTTTTGCCGAGTGTGAAAGATATCCTTTATCCACGTTCAATTTCCACTCCTTTTTATCTCCGGCTGACAAACTTACGACAAATTCAAACTCATTGAATTCCTCGTCGCTCTTATTCTTTCTGTTCTTTTCCTCCAAAAGTGTTGACGATGTCGCGACCACCGCGCAGTTGGCATCTCGAAGCAACTCATACGCTTCAGCTCGCAACGCGCTCGATTCCATTTGACTCAAATTGTCTCTCACGATAACCAACGTCGCTTCTCTGGCCACCGCTCTGGCCACCGCAACCGCGACGCGTTCGCTTCTAGTGAGCACATTGTTCCAACCCGTCACTCGGCATTCTTGGATTGCCTCACTTGAACAAAAACGCCCGAGCCCAAGTCGCTCAAGAATTGGAAAGACAAACAATTCATCATCTGGAGTGTTAACGGAAACATCGTTGCCAAGTAGCGTTTCGCCATCCCTGGGGAAATTCGGGTATTTTGGCACCACTGCAATATTTTGTCTTCTTTTCAAGAGTAGAGAGAACGTGGTGTCGTCTCCATCGCGGATCATCTTTGCACCGGCAGTGCTACCATCCCTGCTCTCCTTTTCCGTATCGATCTCGACGTATTCTGTGCTAGGATATCCTTCACGATCGTACGAAAAGTCATCCGTAAACAGCCCGTTGGAGCAAATACCAGTATTAAATCGAGAAACGATGGAACCAGTGCCAGCGGAATGCAATCCACAAAACGCTCGCAGCAAAGTTGTTTTGCCGCAACCCGGTGGTCCAGATATGCAACACAACTCTCCAGCGTTGAGTTCGAAATCTAAGGATTCTACCAATGGTCTTGCTCTTGTTTTTACACTATTCGCGCTTACGTACGACGCGTCTTCGTACAACGTCAACTTTTCACACTCCAAGATTGGTTTTTGCGCCCAGTTGATTTCGCCATCATCCTCTCGCCGATACACGATGTCGCCGTGAGTGAATTTGTGCACATCTCGCGCTTCAACGACCGCTTGAAGCTTTAATACGTTCGCGCAATGTGTCTCCGCGGCATCTAAAACGACCGATCCAAATCTTCCTTCGCCATCCGCGCTCGAGAAGAATAGTTCTTCGAGCTTCACGAAGGCGTTGTGGGTGGATGTAATCGCAGCAACGCAAGCTTGACCAATACCAAACGGTTTCTCAGATTTAGCAGTCAATAGGACGCTCGCAATAATAGTCCAATTGTTGATGAAAGCACCGAGCGCGATAGATTTTGATCCAGAGAAATACGTATCCACGCAGCGCCGCTTGACGAGCTCGAGTGCATTTTTGACGTTTGGGAAGAGCGCCAGGGACGTCGCGTTCAGTTTCGCCCGAGACGAGGAGACAGAGGAGGAGGAAGAGGATACCAAAGATAATCCATCATCAAACCCGTCTTCTTCTAACGCGTACGGTGCACTCAGGGCCCTCGCATCTCTCAACGCCACCGCAACGGTTTCCCTCGCCTTCTTCGCGACGAATTCTCCTCCTCCGCCTCCTTCGCTCCTTTTCCCTCGCATTTTCTCACTTCTCTTCTTCACCCTCGCGGTGGCAAACGCGAATGCCAGCGCCATCAAACACTTCTCTCTGCCAAAATGCATGTTCAAGACTCTCCCATGGTACGCCAAAGCTAACATCGACTCAATCAATCCAAAACCAGCATAACACGCGCGTTCGCACGCCATTGGTATCCCAAACGCCACGATATCTTCCGCTTCCATCAATACTCTCAAGAGCATCATCGTCACATCGCTCTCCGCGTTATTATTATTATTATTATTATTATTATTATTATTACTCCTCTTTACTTTCCCGCAATCGTCGTCGTCGTCATCAAAAATAGACTCTAAATCTAACAATCTCCTCCGTTCGAACAACTTCCTCGCCGTCGCCTCCGTCGCGCGCTCCACCAACCTTCGCTCCACGTCGACTTTCACGTACCCGGCCGAAGTCGCCAGCGGTCTCGACAAAAGACCAAAATATAAAAAATGTTCTAAAATAGGTCGTATCGCGTCCGCGTGTCTCCCAACTGCGATCGACGTCCACGCTTGGCTCGATTTCTTGAACGTCTCCGTGCTCGCTTTTTGCGTCGAAAGTTCCAAGAGCGCGAACAAGAGCATCCGCGAGCGCAATTTCGTTTTCTTCGAATTTGGTGTTGACTTTTTCTCTTCTTTGTCTTCGTGCAAACACAAACGCATCAACGCGCGCAGGTGTTTTGTTTTCTCCAGAACTTCGTTCAGAGAATCGCGGCACATTAAATGCGGGTTGAAAATGACTTTCGAGGAGGAGGAGAGCGACGCCGACGACGACCAAAAGCGTTGCCACTTTCCCATTTTTCCAATCGATTTTGAATTTTCAAAGTCCTCATCATCTTTTAAAGAGGAGGAGGACATTTCTCTCTCTCCTCTGCGAGAAAGAAAAAGAAAAAGAAGAAGCAAGGTTTTGCGTGCTTCGAGATGATCGAAACGAAAATCTGCCTTTGACGCGTTCAAGTTGTTGTCGTTGTTGTTCTCAGGTATTCGAAAAGCGTACTTTGGTGTGCAGAAATAGAGCAGCTCTTTCGAACAATTTTTTTCTTTTTTTTTAATTTGCTTCGTCCTACAGTTTTATTCATTATTACTCTACTACTTAAAAGCTTATTTACTCTCTCTCTCTCTCTCTCTCTTCATTTCCCTCTCCTCTTCCTCGATCGAATTCTTCGATCACTCTATTAGTCGTCCTCTTCTGGACTCATATTCTCAACCTCCCCGGGGTTCCCGTCTCGGTTTTTCTTCCTCAACCCGCTGACGACGTCGTCGATTCTCAACAACATGCACGCGCTTTCCACGGCGGTTTTCAACGATTGCGCCTTGACTTCGTACGGTTCCCAAACGCCCAAGGCTTTCATATCGACGATGGTTCCTTTTTCACCGTCGATACCAAACGTGGAGTTTTCTCCGTCTGGAGATTCCGCGTGTTTCGCGCGCAGTTTGGTTAAGGTTCGGATGACGTTCGCGCCGCAGTTTTGCGCCAACGTTCGCGGGATCACCTCCAACGCCGTGCCGATGGCGCGAAAAGGGAGTTGTTCCGCCCCTTGGACAGTATCTGCAAACTTGGAGAGTTCTCTAGAGATGGCCATTTCGACCGCACCACCGCCTGGGAGTAAGCGAGGGTCTTTTAAGATGTTTCGGGCGACACCCATGGCGTCGATTAAGTTACGCTCCACTTCGTTCAAGACGTCTTTCGAGGCGCCTCTCAAGACAATCGTGCATGCTTTCGGTTCATCGCAATCGACGATGAACGTGAAGTATTCGTCGCCAATTTTCTCGACGTTGAATAACCCGGCACCGGTACCGATATCGGATTCTTGCAACTCTTCCAGTCTGTGGATGATGGTCGCGCCCGTCGCTCGGGCGATGCGATTGTTATCCGTTTTTCTCACGCGTCGAATCGCAGTCACGTTTGCCTTGGCCAAGTAATGGCAGCACAAATCCGAGACGCCTTTCTCGGTAATCACCACGTCCGGTTTAAACGAACAAATGATATCGCACTGCTGTTTGATCCAATCTTCTTCCATTTTCAAAAGCACTTCCCAATCTTCCTCCTTCGTAATCTCCACGTTCGTTTGGTTTTCGCCTTTCTTATATTCTAAAGTGCAATCGAGCAACAAAATTCTCGGTTTCTCAATCTTCCTTAACATCCTACCCGGTAAACACACGTCTTTATTCATCATGACACCTTTCAAAACGGTGGAATCTTCGATTGCCCCACCGGGAATCTTTTCCACTTTCGCGAACTTTTTAATATCAATCTCCGCCGACTTGCCGTCCGGGCCTACGGTCTTCACCGTTTGCACCGCGTCCAAGGCCAAATTCGGCACCAAATCCCCTAACCTCGCGGTAAACTTCGTCCCCACGCTCGACCTCACAATCTTCAACAACTCTTCTCTGTTCTCCACGTCCAACGGAAACGCAATTTTCGCGTCGATAATCTCCACCGCTTTCTCCAACGCCTTTGAAAACGCTCTCGCGATAACCGTCGGGTGCACGTCTTTCTCCAAAAACGGAATGGAAAGATGTAAAATCTCCCCGGCTAAGATAATCACGCTCGTCGTCCCGTCTCCAACTTCCTCGTCTTGGCTTCTCGCGAGCTCGATCATCGATTTCGCCGCCGGGTGCGTCACGTCGATTTCCCTCAAAATCGCGTTCCCGTCGTTCGTAATCACGATGCCTCCAGAGGCGTCCAGAATCATCTTCAACATCGACCGTGGGCCTAACGTCGTTCGAACGACATCAGACACCGCTTTCGCCGCGGATATGTTTTGCATTTGGGCTTTTCTCCCGGTCTCGCGGCGTGCGTTGACTTGTAACACTTGCATCTTGATGTCACGAAGAAGTGCGGCGTTGACTTTCGAATTTCACTGGATGTGCGATGACTTTTCTCT
>Ga0115552_1000691_pt1 | contig 19501 bp, 11 predicted proteins | sample COGITO_mtgs_1103_3_FD_87178 | JGI IMG/M metagenome (GOLD analysis project Ga0115552, IMG submission 87178) | Pelagic marine microbial communities from North Sea - COGITO_mtgs_110328 | ecosystem: Environmental > Aquatic > Marine > Epipelagic | place: Germany:Helgoland, sampling site Kabeltonne...
ACTACTATTTAGGATATTTATAATAGCACGAGAGCACTACATATTCATATGATTCCAAACGCTTTGCACGAGCCTTTTTATGCGGTACGTTTGCTCTCTTTTGTTTTTATTGCATATATAACACGCACGCGCGCGCGCGTTTAGGAGCACATTCATTAATTCTTGATTGGATTTGATTTGATTCGCGCTGCTAAATGCTGACACGGTTTATTTACTCTCTCTCTCTCTTTCTGTTTACAAAAACGCGCTCATTCAGGGCATGCAATGCGATCCAATCGGGAACCAATCCTCTCTGTTCTTCGTCTCGCCGGATAAAGTTGTTCGACCGAATAAACGACACGCCTCGTCGCAGATGATTTTTGAAAACGATGAAAACTTTGAGGGAGAGGAGAGTAGAGAGAGAGGAGGCGTTTTGTTGAACTCGTCGGCGAAAAGATCTCGGACGACGCCGTGTAATACTACGACGAACGGACAGAGTAGATTTAGCAATGAAGCGATGCTTCAGCAGAGCGCGAAGAAAGCGTACGATAGACACGCGGCGATGTGCGGGATTCGGAGTCCAACGGTTTTGACGTATCCGAGGACGGAAGCGATGGACGCGGAGCAACGGCAGCATCAGTATTCTAATGAGTCATCCATAGCGGCGTTGAACGAGAAAACAAATATTGGGAGGGTGTACGTGCCACCGTCGAAGCGACTACAACATGGGCAGCAGCAGCAAAATCAACAACCACCGTCCGGCATTACGAACATCCCACCCCCGCGGAAATTGAAGCAGTTTCCGGCGCCGAGAGCTTTGTAATAAAAGTCGTATGTATTTGTGTACAAGTATATAAACTAGTATCATGAGATTAAATCAGAGATACAGCGCCGTTCGCGAAATTCATCAACGCATCATCGCATCTCTCGCGCTCGAGTAAGTCGTCTTCGAGAGCATCAAACGCGAACATCCACGCGGCGTCGCATACGCCCGACGCTATCGGGAAGGCGTACTCGTTTACTTTCTCTTTACTTTCCTCATCCACTTCTTTTACTTCGCATCCCGCGACGCGATATTTCTTGTGACCAGATAAGCTCGGCGTTGGATCGATGGTCACGAGTTTCGGCATTTCGCTCGCTTCGTCGATGACAAACGTCAACTCCAAAAATACCGGCGAGCGCACCCGAGCGTGTTTCGCAAACGTCCAATCCCCTATGACGTTCGCTGCGTCACCTACGTGAGAAAGAACCGCTTTTGCGATAGCGTTCGTGGCATTGAATACTCCATCTCTGGTCTTTTTCCAGTTCCTAAAATCGTTCACGAAATCGTTCGCCCACGCGTCGATTTGATCGAATGGAACCTCCAGAACGTCTCTGTTGCCCAAATCGCCTCCGTCGCCTCGATTGGTTAAAAATCGAGCGTTTTGCTGGTCAAAATCTGCGTCGTCATCGGCCGAGTAATCACCTTCTTTTGAGGCAAACGAAACAATAAACCCATTGGAACGCATAATTGCGTGAGTCTGAGAATCTTCGCGACGAGTGTTTGGAACGATAGCGACGACGGTTGAGAGCGAAAACTTCTTATCGTTCTTCGACGCGCGTTTTGCTCGTACGATTTCTTGCGCTACGAGATCCGGGAACTGAAATTCTAACTGTTTTGGAATGTCTTTGGACATGCTTTGTTTCGCATCGTCCCAAGCATCGATTGCGGAACAAATGCGTTGTTTTGCATCGCCGATATACACTCTTTTCTCTGGAACACCCGCGTAGGAGCGGCATCCGCCTTTCAACACGATACCCGAAGATTTTTCTTCTTCTTCTTCTTCGATCGTTTCTTCCAAGAGGGACGCGATACTCTCTCGGGTTAAATACACCGTTTTTGGTGCGAGAACTTTCAACGGCTCCAAAATATTTTCGTACACGTAGACTGCTTCTTCCAATTTCTTCCACTGCGTCGGAATGAGTTTGTGAATCACGAGTTCAATTCCTTTGTAGTACCCAGTCACGTCGAGCGCCACGCCCACTTTACTCTCCGTCTCTCGCATGGATTTTCGAGCTTCAGATCGAAGCATCTCGAACGCACTTCGTAACATAGCAAACGAATCTGCGTCGATATCACCACTCGTTACGCCGACTGCGGCTTTGAAAAATAACGGTGTCACGCCACCGCCGTTTCGAAGTGAGAAATCAAACAACGCCGACGGCTCGGCGTCGTGCCCGAGCGCGTCCAAATAGTAGCCCAAAAGTAACGCCAAAACTGGATGTCTTTGCGGTTCTTTAAACTTAGCTTCTGGACCACCTGTATATGCCGCGCGAATCATCTGTACTGCGTTCGTCACCTCGCCGCGAGTGGTGCCTAATAACGATGCCAACGCGATCCAACTTTCGCAGTTATCGAACGAGATATTAATCCCGGTCGCGTAAGAAAGCTCAGCGATGTTTGGAACCCCGAGCGACTCGAAGCAGCTGCCTCGAAGCGAGTGCGCGATGAGAAAGTTCTGTCCGTACTTCAAAGCATTTTGTATCGTTTCAATTGATTTTGATATTTTACCGAGACGCAAATACACGATGGCCACTTGGAAGTGTAACTGATAATACTCCGGTTCCATCGCGAGCGCTTTTTTACACAAATCGAGGTATTCATCGTACATCTCCTTCGTGATGACAAAATTTTCTCCCGCGTTGCCATCTTCGGATTCTTTCGGGTTCATGAGTTCCATCGCTCGATCGACGAGTTGTTTCACTTTCGGATTTCTATCTCTCGCTTCCGCGTCCAACTGCGCTTGTCCGACGGCTTTATCCTTCTCCTCCTCGGTTTTGTTCTCATCGCCTTGCGTCCTTTTCTTCCACTCGTTCGCTTCTTCGTCGATCGACTTCAACTCTTCCATCTCTCCCATTTTCTCTTTCGAGGCGTGGATTTTACCCTCGAGTTCGTTCACAGCCGCATCGATCTCTCTCTCTTCGGTTTTATACTCTAAAATCTTTGCCTTTGCGCTTTCGTACGCCTCCGCGGCTTCCTTAAACTCCCCTAGAGCATACAAAGCTTCCGCTTTCCGATAACTGCCTTTGTGCCAAACCGCGTCTTCTTCTTCGCACGCGGCTGCGATTTCCAAGGCTGTTTTCTTCTCGTTCGCTCTCAACAAAGCCAGCGATTGATTCGCCATCAGCGACGCTCGATCTCTTCTTCTTCCTCCTTCTCCTTCGCTCGTCTTTTCTTCTTCGATCTGCAAATTCTCCAACGCTTTCCCGAACCATCTCGCGGCGCGTTTGAACTCGAGCCTCGCGAATGCCTCCGTGGCTTTCGTTTTCATCGCTAACCAACCCATTTCCTCCTCGCATTTTTCTTGGTCTTCTTCCTTTTCCTCCTCTTCTCCGTTCACCACCCTCCCGTCTTCCTCCTTCTCAAACGAAGAAGAAGCGTTTTCCAATCTCGGTAACGCATTTTCTTTCTCTTCTAAAACTCGTCGTTTCGTCTCCTCGGTCAGCTTCAACACGTCGTCGAAATCGGTCGGTTTCGGCGGTAACAGCGGTTTCTTCGATCGTCGTTGCCACGCGTACATGTATTACGATTATATGCGTACGCGCGCGTGTATATGTCGTTCGCTTTGCGTCGTGGTCTGATCGTTTTTATTATTCTTTTCTGAAGACACATGAGACATGTGAAAGATTTTTTGAGCGACAGACTGCCAAAATTCGCTTTACATTTTATTTTCCCTCTTGATTTTTGTGAAAGAATGAAGCTTTCGTTCGCTCGCAAAGAGGACGAGGCGCTTTTATTCACCGCATCGTCTTCTTCGTCGTCTTTCCCTAAAGATGGTGGTGGTAATATTCTCGCGATTGGCCTGTGCGACGTCGCCGGCGCCGGCGTTCGCGCGTTGAAATCTCTGACCATCAGCAGGGAAAGCGGCGGCAAACAACTCAAACGGAGAGATTTCGAGTTGAAGTTTACCGACGAGAACGGGGGAGATTTGGTTGGAAAGATGGTTGGAAATAAGAACGGCGAGAAAGAGGCGGACGAGGAAGAGGAGGAGGAGGAAGAAGAAGACGATATCAGCGCATTGGAACGAGCGATTTTCGTGAAGACGAGCGACGATGGCGAAGCGTTGGATGATGCTCCAGCTGTGAGTTTGGTACAGTTTACGGACGAGGAGAATAACGCGGTCGTGCTTTCGTGCTTGGCGATTAACGTGATGGTACCGGAACGAGACGAAGCGAGCGCGTGTCACGCAGTGGTGAGGTTTGTGAGAGAGCATTTAGAAAATTGCGCTCGGAAGATTGTTTTTTGCGCGGCGATGAAGCTCGAGCGAGGGGTGACGCGAGGCGACGCGGAGAAAGATGTCTTTTGTTTCGGTGAGAGCGAGACTGTTGAGAACGAGAAATTAACGCGATTGGATGAAAAGGCGACCAGAGTTCGCGATGGTTTGTTGAAAGGTCTCATCTCTGGCTCTCGATGTGCGTTTGGGAGTGAAAACGTGTCGGGTATCGTCGTGCCCGGGTTCGCGGTGCCGAGAGTGGGCGGGAGCGAGATGGAGATGGAGAGTGGCGAGACCGCGAATAGATTAGAGCGAATAGTAGGAGAGACGTTTAAAGGGTTAGGCGTGAGTGCGAGTGGGAATGCGAAAAACTTCAGAGCGACAAAGACGTGGTGGAAGACGAAAGAAGGCGCGAAATTTATGTCATCTATGTTTATGTAAAACACTTAAAATCTATTATAATCTGACTCTCTTTATTCTATCTCACTTCTTACTTCGGCGGTGGGGGCGGTGGAGGTGCGTTGACTGAATCGCCGGGCGGAGGAATAAAGTCGACGCCGGGCACCGGAACTCGCAAGACACCGGATTGCTGCGAAACTACCATTTGCGGGGGTATTTGTGGTTGTTGCATCATCATCATCATTCCTGGTGCTGGCGCACCTACGTTCATCCCACCCATAAACGCCATCTGTCCAATCGGAGGTTGAATCGGTTGCTGGTGCTGGTGTCCGGGAAGTTGATGTTTCGGCACAAACCCCTCCCAAAGTTTCGACGCCGAAACTCCTCCGCCACCCTCTTTCTCCTTTCTTTTCCTCTGTTTCGGATTCTTCTTCCTCTTCGCTTCCGCTTCTGCCTCGTCGTCGCTAAACTCGCCGTCGTCATCAATCTCCTCGTCGTTCGCCCCGCTGTTGTCGTACCCTTTCGAATACAACTTTTCTGGCATCAGCGTCTTTTTCATCGATCGCACGCAAAATATCTTCACGCCTACCGTCATCTTTTCCGGCGCGTTCGCGCTCTTACACTTCTTCTTATCGTACCGCATGGTATACATCGGTTTCGTGATTGGTCCAAACACCTCCTCGACAAAACCCAATCCAAATCTCTCTTCCGAACACAACGGCGTGGTTTCGTCCAGAGGCGCCTGGTCTTCCTTTTCGCTCGCGACGACGCACACGTCGCCGACGACGGAAACTATCTGACCCACGAGTTCAATCTCTTCCTCGGCACCAATCTCAGGCACGTCCGGCATCTCCGGAACGTGGTTTACGATTTCATTTTTGGTCCTCGGCGGTGAACTATTCGTCGCGTCCACGTCTTCCTCGTCCGCTTTTTCTCTCTCTCGTCCAGTTTCTTTAATATCTTTCAACCAATTTGGAAGCTCTGCGGCGTCTAAGATTTCCGCGTCGTCGTCGTCCTCTGAACTCGACCACTCCGAACTCGACGACGAATCCCCACCTCCATTCCTTCTCTGTTCATCTTTCGCCAATAATTTCTTCGCCATCGCCGTCTCCTCGTCGCCGAATTCGTACCCGTCCGATTCTTCTTCTTCTTCGTCGTCTTCCCCTTCTTTTTTTTCCCCATCGTCATCATAATCTTTAACGTTTTTGTCGTACACTCCAGCCGCTTCCGCCGCCGCTAAAATATCCGGGGCCGCTGTTGATGGTCTCACGGTGGTGCTTCCTCCCGTCGTCGTCATTCTCTCTCTCTCGATCTCTCTTAAAGTGTGTCTGATATATAAATATAACGCACTCCTCTCCCTCTCTTCTTTTTACTGTCGTCTCGTGCGTTCAGTTTTTGAATTTTTTCTCTTCTTCTTCAAAAAATGGTTTAGGGTTACTTAGGGTGTACAAAAAAAGTCGAAGAAAAACAGGAGGCAACTTCATCACAAATTTCTCTTGACATTTCTCTCATCACTTTACTTACACTCGCGTTCTTTACTGTTTTTCTTTCCCACGACGAGAGAGAAAACTAAACGCCTTAGCTGACTGTATACTAAACATTTCGCAAGAAGAAGATAACAACACCTTTACCACGAGAGTTGCTGCGTCTGTTTTCGTGACTTTTGTTGGAGAGCAAGTGTTGTTGTTTGTTGTTGTTTAAATCGAAAATTATTGGAGAAGAGATAATTGAAAGAAGAACGTTGGAAAGAAGACTCCTCTTGAAGAAGACAAAGAAGAACTCAAACGATCGTCTGTCTCGGAGATTTTAGAGAGATAAAACGCGTTAAAACGCACGAGAAGGAGGCATTTAATATGTCGTCTTCCAACGCTTCGTTCCCGGGTTCGGAAACCTTGCTCGATTTTGCGCAACCGTTCGACGTGACCGTTTTGGATGCCGTCGTCAACGCTTTTTATTCCCCGGGGGGGAATCCGCAATTACGAGCGGAAGCCGAGCAAATCATGAAGCAGATGCAAGAGCACGAACACTCGTGGACGAGAGTGGATGGGATATTAGAGCACTCGAAGAGCGCGAACACGAAGTTTTTCGCATTGCAAATCTTAGACTCGGTGATCAAGTTTCGGTGGGGATCGTTGCCGTTGGAACAGAGAGAAGGGATTAAGAATTTTATATCGAACTTGGTGATCAGTTTGTCCGGGGACGAACAGTTATTTCGGAAGGAAAGAGCGTACGTGACGAAGATTAATAACGTTTTGGTACAAATTGTCAAGCACGATTGGCCGCACAGATGGCCGAGTTTTATTCCGGATTTAGTCGGCGCGGCGAAGATGAGCGAGTCGTTGTGCGAGAATTGTTTAAACATTTTGAAGCTCTTATCGGAGGAAGTGTTTGATTTCTCGAGAGGGGAAATGACGCAGGATAAGATTAAGAGTTTGAAGACGAGTTTGAACGCGGAGTTTGCGATGATTCACGAGTTGTGCGAGTTTGTGTTGACGAATTCGCAGAAACCGGAGTTGATTTCGCAAACGTTGGTGACGTTGCACGCGTTTTTGACGTGGATTCCACTCGGGTACATCTTCGAGAGTCCTTTGTTGGAAACATTGTTGAGGTTGTTTCCGAACCCGACGTATAGGAACGTGGTGTTGCAATGTTTGGCAGAGATTGGGAGTTTGCTCGTGGACGCGCAATACAACGGGAAGTTCGTGGCGATGTATACCGAGCTGATGAACCATTTGGCGACGGCGTTGCCGAGGAACACGAACATTCCGGAAGCCTACGCGAACGGATCGGACGATGAACAAGCGTTCGTTCAAAACTTGGCCATTTTCTTCACGCAGTTTTTCAAAGCGCACGTGAAGTTGTTGGAAACCACGCCCGAGTTGCAAAGCGGCTTGTTGAACGGTTTGGAGTATTTGTTGAACATTTCGTACGTGGACGAACCGGAAGTGTTTAAAGTGTGTTTGGATTACTGGCACGCGTTGGTGTGCGACTTGTTTCAAGCGAGCGATTCCGGAACTGGCTCGGGTGGACAGGACGGTTTCCCGAATGCGGTTGATTTCACGTTTGGCGCGCCCGCCGGCGGCGGAGCTCAACAAAACGGGTCTTCCTCTGGGTCGCAAAGACGCGCGTTATATTCCGCGCCGATGAGTAAATTGAGAATGTTGATGATTTCGAGAATGGCGAAACCCGAAGAAGTGTTGATCGTGGAAGATGAAAACGGAAACATCGTGCGCGAGACGTTGAAAGACAACGACGTTTTGGTCCAATACAAAATCATGCGCGAGACGTTGATTTACTTGGCGCACTTGGACCACAAAGATACCGAGCAACAAATGTTGGAAAAGTTGAGCAATCAATTGAACGGCCGAGAGTACACGTGGAACACGCTGAACACGTTGTGCTGGGCGATTGGAAGTATTTCCGGGTCCATGCAAGAAGACCAAGAGAATAGATTTTTGGTCACGGCGATTCGAGACTTGTTGAACTTGTGCGAAATCATGCGAGGGAAAGATCACAAGGCGGTCATCGCGAGTAACATCATGTACGTCGTCGGTCAGTATCCAAGATTTCTTAGGTTACACTGGAAGTTTTTGAAAACTGTGGTGAATAAACTGTTCGAGTTTATGCACGAAACCCACCCCGGAGTGCAAGACATGGCGTGCGATACGTTCTTGAAAATCACCATTAAGTGCAAGCGCAAATTTGTCATCACGCAAGTCGGCGAACACGAGCCGTTCGTGGAGGAGTTGTTGAGAGGTTTAACGAACACCATTCGCGATTTGGAGCCGCACCAAGTGCACATCTTTTACGAAGCCGTCGGACACATGGTTTCCTCGGAACTGAACTTGGCGAAAAAAGAGGAATACGTGCAGAGATTGATGACGCCGCCGAACGAAACGTGGAACCTCATCATGACGCAAGCGAGGCAATCGAGCGAGAGTTTGAAGTCGCAAGAGGTCATCAAGAACATCTTAAATATTTTGAAAACAAACACGCACTGTTGCATTTCGCTCGGGCAGCCGTTCCAAAACCAAATGAGTTTAATTTACGGCGATTTGTTGAACGTGTATAAACTCTACTCGGAGTTGATTTCAGCCGCCATCGCGGAAGGCGGACCATACGCGTCGAAATCCTCGTTCGTAAAACTCACTCGCTCTGTAAAAAGAGAGTGTTTGCGATTGATCGAAACCTTCGTGGAAGGCTGCGAAGATCCGCACTTGGTGGCGCAACAGCTGGTCCCGTTAATGTACGATCCGATCCTGGGCGATTACGCGAGAAACGTCCCGGACGCGCGGGACGCCGAAGTCTTATCACTGTTCGCCGCCATCGTGAAGAAAGTAAAAGGTGCGATGATTGACGAGATCCCGAAGATCTTTGACGCGGTCTTTGAGTGCACGTTAGGGATGATTACGGTAAACTTTGAGGATTATCCGGACCACCGTTTGAAGTTTTTCTCGTTACTTCGTGAAGTGACCAATCATTGCTTCCGCGCCATCGCGACGTTATCGCCTGAGCACTTGAAGTTGGTCATCGACTCCATCGTTTGGGCGTTCAGACACACAGAAAGAAACGTCGCGGACGAAGGGTTGCACTTACTTCTCGAAATGATGAAGTACTTTCAAATGTCCGAGTTTTGCAACGCGTTTTATCAATCCTTTTATCTCACGTTGTTATCTGAGATTTTCGCGGTGTTGACGGATGGGTTCCACAAACCCGGGTTCAAGTTGCACGCGTTGTTGTTGCAAAACTTGTTCACCGTCGCGGACTCGCCAGAGAGATTGACGGCCTCGTTGTGCCCGCCGGAAAAACAAGGTCAATACTCCTCCAACGCGCATTTTATCAAAGACCACGTGGCGACGTTATTAGCCGGCTCGTTCCCGAACATGTCCGCGGGCGACGTCGAGCGATTCGCGAGTGGCATGATGGAATATAAAAGCGATTTGGTCCAGTTCAAGAACCACTTGCGCGACTTCTTAGTCGCGAGTAAACAGTTCTCGACCGCAGATTTCGCAGAAGAAGAGAAAGCTAGGTTGGCAGAGGTGGCCAAGGAACGCTTAGCGGCGGTTCCGGGGATGATTGCGCCGAATGAATTAAACATGGACGACGACGAAGATTAAGAAGAAAAAGAAAATCTAAGCGGCAGCGAAGCTTACATATACTACTACTACTACCACTAATACTAATAATAAAAATAAGATTGAATAAATAGACGCTGCTAAAAGCTACGGCACATTCATACTAATATACAAACTAATTACAACACTTTATCGTACTTCTCCATCAAGTCTTCTGCGGCTTTGTCGTACGTTTGCTCCTCTAAGTTTTCCAAGAACAACTCGTCCGCGCCGCCTTGATCGGCCCCTTTTCTTTCACCGCTCTCCTCGTCGAAATCGTTTGGTCTCGAACGTTTCGACGCTTGGTCGTACGCGCGATCGTAATGGTGCACCAAAATCTCCTCCACGAACTGATCCCACTTCTTCTCCGCGACTAGACTTCTCCACTGATTGACGCGTTCGTTCCCTACTCTCTTCTCCAACACTTGCAATTTTTCCAACAGTCTCGGAACTTCCGTCGTCTCGAAGTGCTCGTAATTTTGCCTAATCCATTTGACCCGGTGTTCCATCGGTATGCTCAATATCGTCGCTTTACCTTCACCCATTCTCTTCCAAGTCATCGTCGGTATTTGCACTTTACCAATCATCGACGACTCGCCTTCCACGAAAATAACTCTCTTCTCGTCAAACTTTCGCATCTTATGCGCCAACCTCGAATCGAACATTTTTTGACTCGGTTGCCCGACGAATCCATTCTCTGGATCTTCCCCTAATACCGACCCTCTGTGTTCAGCGAAGCGCTCTAAATCAATCACTTGAGCACCCCGTTTCTCCAACGCGTCCAACAACTTTCCCTTCGCGCACCCGGTCTTCCCGGCGACGACGTGGTAACGAAACTTTGCCGCTTCCTCTTTGAGATACTTCAAAGTCGTCTCTCGATATTTCTTATACCCGCCTGGAACGTAAGACACGTCAAAACCGATTCTCGACAGCACGTGCGCTAACGAGAGCGACCGTTCCCCGCCTCGAAAACAATACACGCACACCTTCGTCGTCTTCGGAAGATGTAAAAAATGTTCCTCTAAAATTTTACTTAGATTCTCGCTCGTCAATTTCGCGCCCAGCTTTTTCGCCTCGAACGGGTCGACTTGGACGTACATCGTCCCTATTTCTTCTCTCTGCTGATCGCTCAAGACGGGCGTGGAGATGGCGAACGGGACGTGGTCGTCTTTGTATTCCGAGGGCGATCGGACGTCGCAGACTAAATCGTACATTTCCGGGTCGAATTCATTGCTTTCCACGAGCGCTTTTTTGATGCGAGGACCGAGGTCGAGGTACTCCGGCGGGTAGGTAAAGTTATCTCGGCGAAGAACGTCTTCTTTGCCAGAGGAGGCTGTCGTCTTTGTCGTCGTCTTTGTCGTCGTCGTCGCAGCTCGTCTCGACCACCACGGTAGCAGGAACGCTCGGTTTCTCTCGCCGTTGTTGTTGTTGTTGTTGTTTCCAATTCTATTGTGCCGCCATGACCAAGACGACGACGACGACGACGATGACGATGACGAGAAAGAACAAGTCGTCATCGACGGGGCCATTCTTAGTAGTGTCGTCCTCGTCGTGAAATAACAGTAATAATAAGAATTACAGCTCCTCGGGACGATTTTACCGCGTTGCAACCACCCCCAGTGCGGCATATAAAGTGAAGAAGAGAGAAAGAGGAGGTTTTCCCCTAAAAAAACAAACAAAGAAACGCCTTTTTTTTCGAGATCATCAGTTCAGTTTTGTTTGACCACAACAAGAAAAATAAAATGTCAGCGGACGCCTCCGACGACGAGGACGATGGGAAATCGGGTGCGACCGTCGAAGTCGACGGAGAACAGGTGATTGTTCGAGTGCGATGCGCTGAATGCGTGAAGAAAGGCCTCACGACGGAGGCAGATGAAAATGAAAATCTTGGACAGTTTTACGAGTCGCAGTTGCGAGATGATTTGCTCTGCGCTTCGCATTACTTGGAGGAATTGAGGACGTTGGAGAATAACTACGTCATGAAGATTGGTAAGAATTGATAAAATGAGTTGTTGTTAATATTGTTAGTGCAATTGTAATAATATTACTCGTCGTCGTCGTTCTCATCGTCGTCTTCTTCGTCTTCTTCTAAATCTAAAACGATGAATCGGTTCGCGCCGATGCGCACGGCGGCTAAACCTCGAGAGGTCGAACATTCGATTGGACCTACGGCGTTCGGAGGAAGGCGGCGACACTTGCGCTCGTCGTCGTCCTCTCCGTCATCGTCGAATGTAGCCACACCGTCGGCGAGAACGAGAACGGCGGCTTTGTGACGGTTAGGATTTTCGCCCTCCGCCATGTCTTCTTCTGCTTCGTCTTCTTCTTTGGGAACTAATAAAGTGAGCGCACGACCGTTCGTGTATTCTAAAGCATCGAGAGGTTCGACGGTTTCGTAGTAAAGCTCGTTGGTATCGGTACCCATATCGTCGCTACTCATACCAAAATTAGAAGCAACGACATCTTTACCGAACTGGCATCCGTTTCGAACGGCGTCTCGAAAGCTTTCTTGAACGGCGAGAGATCCGGAACTTATAAACGTGGCGTTGGCGCTCAACGTGTCGCACTTCTTCGTTTGGTCGTCGACGTCGCCATCAATCGATGAATTGCTACCAGGCGTTGCGGGGGTTGCAACAACGTTTCCTTCAATCGTACCGCTCGTTTCGCGAAGAAAGTCTTCGTCCCATGTTTTCAGGAGCGTTTCTAAGCAGTCTCGCAAGCCGCCGTAGCGAATACCGTCGTCGTCGCCATGTCTCGACAACTGCATTTCCAACCGATCCGTTGATAACTCTGAGCTTCGTCCCAGCGCGTCCATTACATTTTCTACATTCGCTTCCGGTAAGTTCGGTACCGCTGCTAATGGAACGCCTGTTTCCATGCGTTTCTGCGCGCGCATTAGAAACGCGAATATCGCGCGATTCCTACTACCAACCATCGTACACGCCGTCGTCGCGTCGTGGCACGCCAAACACGCCAGCTCGACTTCTTCGCACAACTTATCCAACGTTTCTTCTCTCAAACCGAGCGGTTTCGCGTGTTTTTTCCACCTGGACAACCCTCTTAATTCTCGCAAGCGACTAAACGCCACCGACAACGCCGGAGCGACTTTCTTCACCAAAACGTCGTGCGCGACGTTCGTCTCGTGGTCTAAGCGCCTCGCGCGTTTCTTTAACTCGCCCGATTTACACCTCACACCGAAAAAATCTTCTAAACCGCGATCTATGATGCCTGTTTCGTACAACGAAAGTGCGTCTTTACAAAAAATATCGCAAAACTGCGCGCGGAACTTCTCGTCCGCGATGATTTCACTCATGGATGTTTTCTTCTCGTTCTCGTCGTCGTCGTCGTCACCTCGCAAATACGACGCCCCGGCGCTTAGTTTACCCACTCTCTTCGGTTTCTCCGTAACTATAAATCTTTGAAAATCTGGGTCAATCGACGAGATGGCAAAATCAACCACCGTGTGGTAAAACGCCGTCTTTAGCGCCGCTTTCCATCGTTTCGAAAGCATCGCGACCGAGCTCAAACACGCGCTCAAAAGCTGACTGGTGTGCGCGGCGTGTAACGCGAAATCGTACGTCGCTTTCACGCGATGTTGTGAGAGCAAATCAAATGACAACATCGCGTACGCGTTGCCATTTACGCGAGCGCAAATGGCGTTTTTCTCTTTCGATACCGACACCGCTTCCACCGCGGATTTCTCTTCGTCTTCGTTGTTCGTCGGTACTTTTTGCCAAAACAACGGAAACGCGCCAAAACCAAAACACGCCACGTTCCCGCTCACATCTCCAGCCACTAAAACGTTCATCTGGCTCGGCGGTGCCTTGTGATCTAAAATCTGGTCTCTGTTCCAAGCCTGTTGGTCTTCGTCGATTTCCCAACGCTCCTCGTCCTCGTCCTCTTCGTCCTCGTCCTCCTCGAGCAAAACGTCGTCCTCTATCGTCTCCTCCACGTCCACCCCTTTATTTCGTCGCACAAACCCAAAACTCTTCCCACTTTGACCGCTGCTCTTCCCGCCTCGCATCATCGCCAACGCGGCGTTCGATACGCTCAGCTTTGGCCGAGCGTGAAATTTGCTCGCCGACGAGTCGTCGTTGAAAAGCAGCGCGGCGGTGTTGTTACTCCCGGACGACGACGTCGCGTGGCTTCCACTCCTCGCCAACGCTTCGAACTCTTTCGTCAACTGCGTGTCTGTTTCTTTGTCCTCAGCTATGCTCCCAACGACGCCCGTCCAACACAACGCGGATATTTTCCTCTTCCCGTCTTCTTCCTCTCCTAATCCGTCGCAAAATCTCTCCGTCATCCGTTCCACGGTCCAGCTCGGATACACCGCGCCTTCCCCACCCGCGTGGTTGTTCCCATTCTCCACGTGAAACAACTCCACGTCTCCGTTTCTTCGTCCCACCGCTAAAATCTTCCCGTCTTCTCTCCACGTCAAGCACGTGCACTCGTTCCCCGGGGAGACCGTTCGCCACAAGCGTTGCCAGTCGATGCGATGTAAGGACAAGGCGCCGTCTTTGGTGGCGACGGCGATGACGTCGATTTTGGGGTTGATTTTTATGGAGAGGATTGAGGAGTGGAGGGAGACGTCGCGGAGGACGGTGAAGGCGCGGCCGTTGTTGCTTCCACTCTTCGGCATAGAGAGTGTATTGTTACCGTCCTGATTGCTCTTTTCCAATACAAATACTCTGGAGACTTTTTCGAATTTTTTCTCTTCTTTTCTTTTGAAAAAATACGAGACTCTCTCTCTCTAACAAACTGTCTCACAGGGACGGGTAAGAATACTTGGACGGGGAATACTACGGACGGGGAATACCTTAACTTGGACGGTGCGTTACGTCACGACGTAACTTGGACGGGTAATGCACTCGATTGCTTTTCCACATAATAATAATAGACTTTTTTTCGATTTCTTTCTCTTTTTTTCTGTTGTTTTTTTGTCGCATGTGTCTCGCATGTAATTAAAAAAAAAGGCGTTACGTTATTTCATAGTATATAATATTCTCTCGCGAAAGAAAGAAGAAGACATGGCTTCATCGCGAGTTAAAGCGACGACAACGATCGCTTTGAGCGTGATCGAGGACGTTTTGACGTTGGCGACGACGATAGTGGCGTCCTCGATCGCGTTTTCGATGCGATCGATCGGTTTTGTTCTTCTCAAGTCCCCTCATGTTGTCCCCGTTTTTAAGAGGGGAGCGAGAGAGAGAGAATACGCGGAGATCCGCGACGAGGAGAAGCGGTTGTTGGAAAAGGAAAAAGAAGAAGAGGAAGAGGACGACAGTGCGAGTTTGAGGAGGATTGAGATGGAGTTTGCGGTTCCGAGAGCGCCGACGGTTGTTGGAAAAGCGAGGGAGATTCTCTTCCAGGAGCAGAACCAAGAAGACGCGAAGCAGCTCGAGGCAAAGTTGGTGAGCGAGTTTGCGATGTCGGCGAGCGTGTTTTATCCTGCGGATGCATCGTCTTCGTCGCTTGAAAATACCGTAGTTCTTCTCAATTGTACCGGTGGTACTCAAGAAACTTGGCGAGCCTCTGGTGTTGTCGAGCGATTCTGCGAGAAAAAGAACTGTTCGGTATTGACGTTGGACATGAGAGGTCAAGGTTTGGAAACCGACATCGTGGATTACGACTCGCTGCGGGTACTCGCGATGGACGTATTGGCCGTTCTACGAACGGTTCAGGAAGAGAAAAAGAGGTATAAAATTGGCGCAAAGATGCACGTCGTCGGATATTCCATCGGAGCAGGCGTGGCGATGTGGATAGGAGTTCTCCTCAGTCCCAATCGAAGAGGCGGGGAAAGACTGACAAGGCCGAAAGTTGACTCGATTTCTCTGTACGGCTTTACGTCCAAAGGCGTCATCGCCGGTCGAAAGAACTTCATCGATCGAGTATTAACGCAGGCATTCGCTACGGAAATGTTCGTCCGCGCTTGCGGCATTCGCGGCTTCATCGGTCTCATGCGACTCGGCATTCGACCAAACTACGACGCGCTCAACGCGCAAAAGATGAACGTCGACGATTTAACCCACTACACCTGCGACACGAACACCCTGGACGGGTTCGCCTACCAAGTTAAATCGTGGACAACGTTCGAGTTATCGCGCGATGAAATCAAATCCATCGAAATTCCAACATTAATTCTCCACTGCAAAGGCGACGAGCGCGCCGGCCACAAACGGGAACACAAACGCTTCGACGCGGAGACGATGCCGAGAGGCGAGTTTCTCCAAATCCAAGGCGACTACAGTCACTTGTGGCCGTACGAAAATCCAGAACAGTTCGTACGCGTCGTTGAGGAGTTTCAAAACCGAGCGTCTGCGAGGAGGTTGTAATAAAAACGTTTATTATACCATCGCGACGGATGTTTTTCCTCTTTTTCTTCGATTTTCTCTTCTTCTTCAGTTCTTCTCCTGGCGGCGAATTCTTCATTCTGAGTCACACTTTTGCACTTCGTTTTACAACAACGCGAAAAGAACTCTGATAAAGCATTATTATTCAGGAATGGCGGACGACGACGCCAACGCCATGATGCGGAACATGTCCAAAGCGGCCACCGCGTCGAACCTCCCTCGAGCGACGCGGGTGAAAAACAAATCCGCCGCTGCGATCCAAATCACCGCCGAACAAATCGTCCGCGAAGCGAAAGAGCGACAGGACGACACGTACATCGCGCCGAGGCAAAAGATCACGAACAACGAAGAACTGTACGAGTACCGATTGAAGAAACGGAAAGAATTCGAAGACGTGATTCGGAGAACGTATTGGGACAGCAAAGTGTGGACGCGATACGCGCAATGGGAGGAAGGCCAAGGGGATTTCGCACGAGCGAGAAGCGTCTGGGAACGCGCGCTGGATCAAAATTATAAAGAAGTCCCGGTGTGGATAAACTACGCGGAGATGGAAATGCGAGCTGGGTTTGTGAATCACGCGAGGAACGTGTGGGACCGCGCGTGCTCTTTGTTGCCGAGACACGACGTTTTGTGGTATAAGTTTACGCACATGGAAGAGACGATGGGCGAAATAGCGGCGTGTCGAAACGTGTTTGAGAAATGGATGAAATGGGAACCGAGCGAGTTAGCGTGGAACGCGTTTGTGAATTTTGAGATGCGGTATAAGGAGTACGATCGCATGCGAGATGTGTATCAGAGATACGCGCAGGTGCATCCGTCGACGAGAGTGTTCGGGAAGTGGGCGAAATTTGAGCAGTATCAGAAACACGACAACGAAAATTGCAGGAAAGTGTTCGAGGCTGGGATTGAGATGTTGAGCGAAGAGGAAGACGTGGACGATTTGTACGTTCAATACGCAAAATTTGAGGAGAAAAATCACGAGTATGAACGCGCAAGAGGGATTTATAAGTACGCGCTGACGGCGTTGCCGAAATCGATGCACGACTCGATCCGGAAAGCGATGATGACGTTTGAGAAACAGTTTGGCGACTCGAAAGGCATTGAAAATGCAGTCGTGGAGAAACGAAGACACGAATACGAAATTTTAGTCGAAAAGGAACCGATGAACTACGACCATTGGTTCGCGTTTGCGAAATTAGAAGAGGAGAACGGGGAGTGGGATAAAGTTCGAGAGGTGTACGAACGCGCGATTGGGAACAAACCGCCGGCGAACGAGAAGAGATATTGGCGACGATACGTGTATCTATGGATCAATTATTTCTTATTCGAAGAGTTGGACGCGGAAGATTACGACCGTGCGAGGGAGGTTATGCGAGAACTCTTGAAGTTGGTCCCGCACAACGAGTTTTCGTTTTCGAAAGTGTGGATCATGGCCGCTAAGTTTGAATTGAGAAGGAAAAAATTAGACGCGTTTCGTAAGATTATGGGATTAGCCATCGGATTAGCTCCGAAACCAAAAATCTTTGACGCGTACATAGAGGTCGAGTCTCAGTTAGGAAACGTGGACCGGTGTCGATCGTTGTACGAAAAGTCGTTAGAGTTGAACCCGAGAGATTGCGAGAGTTGGGTGAAATACGCCGAGTTGGAGAAGGATTTAGGAGAAACCGAACGCGGTCGCGCCATTTTTGAAATGGCAATCGAACAACCGGCTTTAGACATGCCCGAAAGCTTGTGGAAGGCGTACATTGACTTTGAAATTTCCATTGGGAACAGAGTCGAAGCGAGAGCGTTGTACGAGCGATTGTTAGAGAAGACGGAACACGTGAAAGTTTGGATGAGCTTTGCCAAGTTTGAAAACAAAATCGTCTTGCCGCCTCCCGAGGACGACGAGGAATGGGACGAAGACGAGGAGACTGAGGCGGAAAGAAGAAAGCGAGAGGAGGCGCACGTGAAGAAAACACCGACGGAATCGAAAGAAGCTCGCGAACAAAACGCGAGAAGGGTTTTTGAACGCGCGTTGGAGGCTTTGAAAACGAACCAACCCGATGCGAAAGAGGAACGGGTGATGTTGTTAGAGGCGTGGAAAGTGTTCGAGGAAAACGCTTCTGGCACGTCGAATGAAAAGAAAGAATTGATAGACGCCGTGGACAAGAAGATGCCGAAACGCGTCAAGAGAAAACGTCCAATGTACACCGAAGACGGCGAAGATGCAGGGACGGAAGAGTATTACGATTACGTGTTTCCAGAAGAAGCAGGCGCGAAACCAAACTTGAAGTTGTTGGAAGCCGCGTACGCGTGGAAGAAACAAAAGCAAATGGAAACGTCCTCGTAAAAAATCTTTCTGTTCGCGTAGACAAACAACATTATTTGCAGATTTCTATACTTACAACATAGCGCAAAGCGAACTACCTACTAGTAATACACAACTCTATCCTTCTAATAACTAATCTCTTGAATTCCAATGGTGCGACCACCAGTTAGGCGTTCCAAATTCGCACTCGGTGAACGCTTTCTCTTCCTTTTCTCCTCCGTCGCCGCTCTCGTCGACTGTTTCAATCGAAACGCCTTCGCTGACGTTTTCCACCTTTGCAAATCTCACCAACGCTAACCCGACGCCGCCACCTCGAGAGGCGACCACTTTCCCAATCTCTTTCCCGTCTTTTTTCGATATGACTATCCCATTTATTTTGACTTCTTTATTTTCATCAAAAACAACCGGAACGACGCCTTTCCTCACTTCGCCTTGAAACTCCGCCCGCGCCGTCGGTTCTTGGCCGACGTAACAACCCTTGGTAAAAGAAACCGCGTGTAAATGCGTCAACCTCGATTCCGCCGGAAACCGCTCGCCGAGTTCCAAAGACCCTTCCGGCACGCCATTCGCGTGTCTCCAGTTCGCGTACACCTTCTCGTCCAACTCTGCGTCTTCCTCCGTTTTCTTCGTAGCGTCAAAAACTATCCCGCGTCGTCCTAATCCAAACCATCTCGGATCCGCCGGTAAGAGTACATTTCCACGACCACCACTATCAGCATAGTCGGTATCAAACGAAGGTGGCATCACGCGTACGCTCAACTCCTCGCTCGCGTCTTCCACTGAAACGTCCGACCGTAACTTCCTCCGCACTATTTGCGTCAACAACGTCTCTTTGGCACGTTGACACGAGTCAATCAAAATCTCATCATTATTTCTTCTTCCACCATCATCGCTTCTTCCTCTCGTCAAGAACACGTCCGTCACGATTCGCCCTTTCGGCGTTAACATCGCCGCGTACATGGTATTAGTATTATTATCGTCATCCTCCAGAAGTAAATCGACGTCGTTGGTCAGCAATCCTTGGAGTAACTTTTTCCCGTCCTTCCCGGTGAGTCGTACCACCGAGCGGGATTTCCCGAGGAACACGCCCTTAAAACCACC
>Ga0115552_1000708_pt1 | contig 19325 bp, 11 predicted proteins | sample COGITO_mtgs_1103_3_FD_87178 | JGI IMG/M metagenome (GOLD analysis project Ga0115552, IMG submission 87178) | Pelagic marine microbial communities from North Sea - COGITO_mtgs_110328 | ecosystem: Environmental > Aquatic > Marine > Epipelagic | place: Germany:Helgoland, sampling site Kabeltonne...
CATGGGTGCGGGGAAGTCCAAGCTCGCTCTGGAACGCGTTTTGGTCGCGAGGTGCGTCGAAGACTTTGAACACCAACGACTTGAACACCAACACCCTTTCCTGGAAAGAAAGGATGGAACTGGAAATACTGTCGTATTCGCGAAGAGTCAAAGCAGCGGGAAAGGCGCGTTTTTCGCGTGGAACATGGAAGCGCAATCAAAGAGACCAATAAAACCAGCATTTCTATCGTCGTCGTCGTCGATATTAGGGGGAAGCGAAGAGGACATTTTCAGCGTAGCGCCTTACGCGGCGGCGGATATTAGGAACGAACGGAGAGCGAGACGACCGAAAGGTTTTCAACATCATCATCAAAAACAACAACACAACGGCAACGATACTACTGGCGGCGAGAAGAAAGAGGAAGAGACGGAAAATCCTGAAGACGAGAGCGAGAAGAAGAGCACGAATGCGACGAGAAAACAGCTCGGGTCGCTGGATGAAAAGTCTGTCGTTTTATCCGTCGCGGGCGAAGCTGGACCAAACGTAAAAATTCGCGCCCAGTTTATCGGGAACGAGACGAACGGCATGCGAGACGCGCAAGTCGTCGCGAACGTGATACCCTCGTCGTTTTTTGTCGGGCGGAATTTGAAAGATCGGTTGGAAGTGTTCGCCGAGCGGTCGAGGTTGGTGATTGTTGGGATAGACGAAGAGGACGAGTACGAGGACGGAAACGATGTAAAGCGCGAGAGGAGGATAAAGAAGAAAGGAGACGCGATAAGAAACGCAGTGAACATACTCGACGACGAGATGGTAGCCGGGGTGAAGTTTATGCCACCACCACCACCGAAAAGAGAAGAAGAAGAAGAAGAGAAACAAAAAGCGAATACTCTGAACAACAAGGAAAAACGGGAACGGCTTAAAACGTACGCCACGGTGCGAGTGACGCCGACAAAATCGAGCGTTCAAGCGACGGTCTCGAATGGGTACGCGCCCGTGCACTCGTTAATTTCACGCGTGTGTTCGTTATCGTCGACGATGGTGACCCCGCCGAGTTTTGACGAACAATTGGTGTTGCACTCGAACGTTTCCAACGGGACAAAAAAAGCGCTTCTCTCGTGTAGAGCCGAAAAGGACGTGTTGGAAAACAACGCGGGCAAGATTCGTTTCGCGCAACGCCTATCGATTGACTCGAACGGAAACAGCGCGAAAAGCATTCGAGCGAGCTTCACGCACACGACGAGTAGTGTCGCAGAGGATACTTCTCCACCGGATCCGGAGGAAACACCGGAAGAAATCCTGTCGTCGAAAAGGAAAAAGACGCGAACGCACACGACGGCGACCGTCAATCTTCGAGAAAAGAAGAGCCGAGGAAGAATAAAGCCCGGTGAAATCGTCGAGTCTCACCAGCAGCAACGATTTGAAAAACACCGAGCGTGTACGTTCGCGCTTCGACGCGCAGACCCACAGAAAGGCTCGACGCTTTCTTTCGAGCTCGCCAAACAGCTTAAAGATTCCGCCTTTCGTCCTAAGCTGAACGTGGCAAAACAGTTTTTCCTCGCGCGTACCAACGACGACGACGTAAACGACCATCACCACCACCAACAACAAACGTACAAACTTTCGTGCACCGTAACCAGTCGTCTCGTCGAAGCCGAACTCGCTCGAAAGTTCAAGCTCACCGATTCCATCGAAGGCGAAATAGTCGTCGCGTCGAAACTTCTCGCCTCGAGACACTACGCCTACGGTTTTTGGAACGCCAATCATCATCATCACCACAACCACGCGCAGGTGACCACCAGAGACGCAATGGTTGGCGTGTATTTCGGTTCCTGTAAAGATATTTTATAACAGTAGAGAGTTTAGGCGAATTTAGCGTAGCATAGTATTTGCGATTATTTTAGTAAAAATTTACCACCAGAGAGGCAACTCCTTACTTGAATCGTCACACATTTTCGCATTCGCGACACATTCGCAACGACGCAAAGCATCACATTCAGAGAGGAGGAAAGCGTCTCAACGACGACGACGACGAAAAGAGCGTTGAGAGGTAAACGACGACGCGTTTAGGAGGGAGATGCACGAGATGGGTGTTGTTGTTTTCTAGCCGCTCTTTTGCCTCACGTTTGAGTAAAAATGAGCGCAGACGAAGCTGCGGATTTTGCGCGTCGGCGGGAGGATGCAGACGAAGAGGAAGAGCAAAAGAGAAGCGTGACGCCGAACTTTTCGTTCAGATCGTTCTTCGAGAAATCGGACGCCACCGAAAATGAGAAGACGAAGAAGAAAAACGCGTTTCAAAAGTTCATGGCGTTCGAACCAGAATCGGTCACCAAAGACGAAGAGGAGGACGGTTTGGAGGATTTCGAGGAAAACCACCCGAACGGATGCTCGCCAAACTTGAAACGACTGGAAAAGTTGTTCAGAGAAGAAGCAGAATTAAAAGACAACGGGGAGGAAGAAGTAGAGGAGAAGAAAAAGAAAGGCGGCTTCGGCAGCGGCGGCGGGTTTTCGCTGTTTCAATTCGGGACGGACCGCTACGGCGAGAATCCCGCGGATTATTTGTTTGACGATTTGGGCGGGTTCGTGCCGCCGAGAGGCGCGAAGTGGGTGTCGACGAGTGCGGAAGAAGTGCAAGATAGTGGTGGCGGAGAAGGCGGCGAGAAGAAGAGCGAAAAAACAGAAAAGTCAACGATTGAGACGGTTTTAGAGAGGACGAAAGGGACGAACGCGTCGAAGAAGTTACCGGGCGGGATCGTCTTGCGAGCGCCGTCAAATGTCATCATGGCAAAAGACGAGAAAGGAAGAACGCTGCCAGTGTTGCCGGAAAAGATGGACGACGAGACGCTCATGAGGACGACGCACTCGAGAGATCCTTCTGAAATTCCCGAGGACGTCTTGCTCGCGCTCGAGGAAGAGGCCAAGGAAGAGGCGCAGAAGACGACGATGATGAAGAAAGAAGGAGGAGAAGTAGAAACCGCGCAAAAATTAGGAGCTCCGACGCCAACACCGACGCCGACGTCGACGCCGATAAAGAAAGAAGGTGGAAGTAGCAACTTCAGAAAGAAACAAGATTTGAAGAAAGTCTCCGGTGTGACTATCCCTTCGTCCATGTGGGAAATTGTCGAGTTTAATCGCGCGATGATTCGAGTGATGACTATGCTCATGAAAGAGTTGAAACCGTTGGGTGTTGAAGGTATGACGATATTTGACCCAATCGCGGGTATTATGCTGTGGAGAGAACAACGCGCGGAGGCGAGATTGAAGAAGACGTCGAAACAGTATTTATACGGCGACGACGAAGATGAAATGCACGACGAGGCGTTGTTTTTTGACAACAATAACAACAACGCCAACGCGAGTGGTAACGCTAGCGTTAACAATATCTCCGTCAGAAGAGACGGAGAAGTATCGCTGGAAGCTATGGAAGAATTAAAACCTGCGTTACGACACGCGTCTGCCGCGTACGGAACGCTTTCTGCTTTGCTCATGAACGCTTCGAATAAGGAAAAGTTTGCGACGTTTGCGAAACACGTAGAGATTCAAAACGAGAAAGATCCGGACGTTTTGCACGACAAAATTACGGAAACTGCAGCAAAACACGCGAATGTTTCGCCCGAAGATATATTAGTCGCCGATTGGGAAACGCTACAATTCTCTCCGGCATCTTACGTCGCCGTCGACCGAAACGAGAAATTGGTGGTCTTAGCCATTCGAGGTACCGCGAATGGAAGTGATTTCATCACGGATGCGTGTTCGACGTCTGTGCCTTTCCTCGGAGGGTTCGCGCACAGCGGCGTCGTCATGTCTGCGTGGCAAATTATCTCCACGAGATTGCCGCAAATGACGAGAGCGTGTTACGAAAATCCAGATTTCAAAGTGTTACTCACCGGGCACTCTATGGGTGCAGCTGTCGCCGTGTGCGTCGCCATGCTTTTACGATCTGGTGACGTTGATGTCATAAGCGCCGCGCAAAAAGGTGTCGAGGGTTTACCAAACAGCGAAGGCGCTATTGCGTCTGTCATGCATAACTGCACGGTCGTTTCCTTCGCCTCGCCGGCGGTGGTTACTTTGGATTTATCGTTGAAGTGTCAAGACTACGTGACGTCGGTTGTCGCTGGGAAAGATGTCATTCCGAGGTTATGTTATGCCTCCGTGCGCCGACTTCTGAGACGATTAAATGCCGCCTCTCCCGCGCAACCAATGCTGAAGTCCATCGGAGGCGCATTTCGCGAAGTTGCCAACGGATTACAAAATTCAAGCAGAAGCAATAGCATTAGCGAAACCACTAGCGAACAAATAGAGCTGACGAATAGAAATATCAACGGCGAAGCTAATAAAACCGACGGCGGCGAGGTAGACGAAAGTGCCGACGATGCGACGACGACGAACGGTGGTACCGAAGGTGCGGAAAAATCGAAGAAGAGAGATTCGGATCAAACAAGCTGGCAAGATTTAGGCGACCAGAGCGGATTGGAACTTCGCGACCATTCGGGAAGCGATTTCCTCGTGCAACCAGGACGCGTGATTCACTTGCGCCGACTGTCCAGCCAACGTCCTGTGGCGCAACCGAAACACGCGACAGCGTTCACGGACATTCCTTTAAGCACGAGAATGATGACCGATCACATACCGATGGTGTACGAATCCGCGATTTTAGAGATTTGCGAACGAATGAAAGCGGAACGAATGGAAACTATGCACGAAGTGGCCAACAGGTTCCGTCGCGTGACGAGCGTCGACTTGATGAATTCGCCCTCGCGGCATCATCCAACGCGAGGAGTGCTTTCACCCGGTTCAGAGTTCAAACGAAGCGTCGCAGAAGGCGCAAAAAACAAGAAAGAGAAACAATCAATGCTCGCCAACGCTGCGCCTCGATTCGGAGAAGAAGAAGAGAAGGAGAGAAGGCAGCGAATGCTTTTTTCTTCCGCCGCCGAAAAGACGACGACTTCAAAAACGGAGGAAACCACCCAAACGTCCAACAGTAAAGGCTGGCAAGTCGTTCGAAATTTCTTCTCGACCATGATGTCAGACTCGCCAACGGGAGACTACGATAAAAGTCCCACCCGAAGCGACGACGAGAATACGCTCCTCGACGGCGACGACCCCAACGACAAAGACGACAAAGGGCAAATCGTCGACGAATTCCACGCCGCCGCCGCTTCTGCCGCGTATAATAGCGCACAGCGATAGGATTTTAATACTACCATTTATTAAAACTTTTGCAACAGTTTTGCTTCGTTTTCGTCAGAAAAAAAGAAGAAGGATGACATCACCGACACCAACGACCACCACTTCCTTTCGACTTCCGTTTACCGTCGTTTCGGTGACGAGCGAGGTATTATATGCTACTACTAATGAGTATCATCAGGAGTGCACCTCCTTCTGTGTTTTCTACTCTTTTTCTCGTCTTTCTCGTCTCGCGTTTACCCGTCGTTTCGTTCGTTGTATCAACGGGGAATTTGGAAAATTATTCAAAAATGTTGACTTTTGTGTTACGTTTTGCGCGTTACGATGACTCACTCTTTTTTGTGTTCTTCTTGTTGTTATTATTATTACTACTGTTAGGATGAAAACGCTAAAGCGGCGAATCTGGAGGAGCGTTTATCGCCGGCTTTGGATGGTGAAACATCAACAACGACGGAGATGACTCAAAATTCTTCACCTCTGACGACGACGACCGAAAACGAGGACCCAAAGAAGAAAACAACGGGAGGAGCATCAACATCCGCAGGGTGGTGCTCGAGAAAAAATCCGACTCAAAACGAAAAACAAACGCTGATATTGAAACTTGTGAACAAAAAAGCGACGGTACATCGACTGTTGCTCACCTCGCACGCGTATAAAATCGCCTCTAAAGTACACGTCTCGGCGGTAACGGTGAACGAAAAGACCGGTACAGAAGAGACGAAGAAGCTCGGGTACGTGTCGTTTACGGAGAACAGAGAGAGTAATTTTTACGCGAGAGAGTTGAAGACGATACATTTAGTGGCAGAGAACTGCGTTGGGTTGAAGCTAGAGTTTGACGAGGCGTACGTGAACGAGAAGAACGAACACAAGCAGATTGGCATCGCGAAGATTCAGATTATCGGGATGACGCTCGAGCAAAAAATGGCCAACGCCAACAACGCCAACAACAGTCTTTTTGCAGCGGCCGCGAGAACACCGGAGGCGAAAATTGTGAATTCAAACGCACGCTCGATGCATCCGTCGTCCTCGTTTACCACCACGACGCGAAAAAACAACGCGACGACGAATACCACGTTCACGTCGCCGCCGATGTTTGAAAACGCGCCGTGCGACGCGAAAACGGCCAGACGAATCCAAGAGACGCAAGCGTTGAAACAAAAAGCAGTGGAAGTGGAAGATTACGACGAAGCGAAGCGATTGAGAGACGTGATGAGTCGTTTGCGTAAGTTTGGTGCCGCGGTAGCTGCACTCGAAGCGAAGAAAATGAACGCGGTCAGGTTGGAAGATTACGACACGGCGAAAACGTTAAAAGCTGAAATTGAAAAGATGGATTTCGACGCGTTTGAGAAAAGCACGACGACGACGCATCAAAATAACAACAACAATAATAGCGCGGCGAGTAGTCCAATCTTAGGCATGCGCGTGAAAAACGACGAGAATGGAAACGAGATCGTCGTTAATGCGACTAATAAGTCGTTCGATTTTGACCCAGACGACGGCGGCGCGAAAGGGAAGAGTGTTGCCGCGCAGTTTCCGCTTTCCGAAAACACAAACACGCGGCCCGACGACGCCAGCGCTATTGGGTTATCGAACGATGAAATCCCTGCACGCGCGAGTGGTCGCGCAAAGTCTCCGCCGACGTCGCCAGGTTTACAAACTGGGAACAGCGACGGCGACGGCGGATCTTCTTTCACTCCAGTCAGTAGATTTTCCTCTCTTGGATCGGAAATAATGAAGAACGGGGAGAACAGCACTCCTCAGACAACCACCGCCGAGGAGGAGGAAGAAACGTTGCAACTCTCCGCGAGCGAAGAAAGAGACATGGAACCGATGTTCGCTATGTTTAGCGCGGATGTAGTTGCGAGACTCATCAAAAGCGAACGATGGCGCACGCGAGACGCCGCTTTGACTGAAATGAACACGGTTCTACTCAGTGCAAAAAGTGTTACCGTGGAGGATACGAATCAATTCTTCGTCTCGGTCTGTCGCGTTCTGGCGCAAAAGTGTCTTTGCGACAAAATAGCATCGGCGTTCATTCGCGCGTGCGAAACGCTCCGAATTCTGTGCACGTTTTGTTGCGAAAAAACAAACTTTAACGCCAAAAGTAGCGGTAGCACGAACGTCTCGGCCGTTCTTTCCATTGAAGTTGTGCCTTTCCTGCTCGAACGTTTAGCCGAAGCGCACGCGCGGGCGAGAGATGCGGCGAAAGAAACGCTCGCGCACGTTGCCTCCACGGTGGAAAAACAGCACGAATCGTTCATCATTTTAGAGAAGATAGTCGAAGCGCAAAAGAAGAAAGTCGGTAGCTCTGGAGGGAAAGGGAAAGGGTCCTCTGGTCGCTCGTCCTCGTCGTCGTCTTCGATCGTTTCGTCTGCCTCGTCAAAACCAGTCGCCCCGCGCGCGATGGTCAAGCGCTTAGAAACGCTCGGCTTAATTTGCTCTAGTTTCGGTATGAACACGTCTCACGGTGTGCACGCGGTCAACGCTGCGTCTAAAGCGTTGACGTTTTGTTGTGAAAACTTGGAAAACAATTCTGGCGAGGTAAGGAAAGCCGCGGTAGAATCGTTGGCGTTCATCGGGACGTTTACCGGTAGGAGCAAAGTGCGCGATAAGCTACCGAAAACGTTGAAGAGTTCAATTCGCGACGCCGTCGAACGCGCGGTAGATGCAAAAGTATCATCAGTCGAGGATAAAAATAAGAATAACGACGACGAAGTAATCATCGATTTGAAAAAGAAACCGAGTGAATCGGCGACGAAGAATCAAACGAGTAGTAGTAGAGTAGCGGTAGAAAAAGAAGCGGCTTCGAAAGTATTCGAAGCGCCGTCAAACTCGTTTGAGTTTAAGAAGAAGAGCGCCGCGAGTGAAACCGATAAAGCGATATTCTCTCGTCCGCGCGAAGGAGAAAAACAACCCGAAGTCGATTCTGAAGATGACTCCGATGATGATTCCAACGACGACGACGAAGACGAAGACGATTACCCGTCCATCGAAGAACTCCAACGCGAACTCTCCGCGCTCTCCGTCACCAAAGGCACCCGCCATCCAGACTACGCGCGCGTTCTCGTCGACCTCGCCGCCGCGAAATCCGACCAAGAAGACTACCTCGGCGCGGTCCCTTTATACGAACAAGCCTTGCGCATCCAAGAAAACGCCCTTGGCGACGACCATCCGAGTTCCGTTCAAACGCTCACCGACCTGGCGATTTGCAGATTAGATTTAGGCGAAACTAATAAAGGGAAGCCGTTGTTAGAACGCGCGTTGGTTCTGCAAAAGCAACAATTAGGCGACGACCACGCGGACGTCATCGCCATACGAGAGGTTTTGATGAGCTTGTAAGAGTAGTAGTAAAAGATATATATATATGATGTTATTATTATTATTATTATTATTATTATTATTATACATGTGATGAGAAAAAAGACTTGAAAAAAGACGTTTCTTTCCTCATTCTTTTTCCTTCAAGAAGAGTGAGATGCACTTTCATCACTGATGTTGTCGTCGTCTTCTCGAAGTCATCGCGCGCTGGTTTCTTTCGTCGGGAGTCGTCGCTTTTTTGTCTGCAGCGCGTCTTCGTCGTCGTTATCATCCTCCTCTTTTCGAAGACCTTTAACGACTCTGAACAACAACAACAAAAACAACGACTCCGATGAGAATAAAATTGCACAGTTGCGGGAAGATTTCCGTCACTGCGCCGCGACGTTACGCCAAAACGATTACGAAACCTACCTGTGCACGAACGCCATCGACGCCTCGAGACGCGCCGGACCGTTAGCGTTGAGAGCGTTGAACTGCGAAACCGCCGGGATTGGCACGCATTCAGGAGGAGAAGAGAATAAAGATATCGCGCTGGTGAAGTTGCGATGGTGGATGGACCATTTGGAAAGCATGTTTACGCCTGTAACGACAAGGAGGAAAAAATCGCGCGTTCCGGAACATCCGATCGCGAGATGTATAAACGCGGTCGCGACGCACGCGAAAGAAGTCATGGGATCCGATCCTTCGTTTAACGAGACGAGATACGTGACGTGGATTAAAAGAGCGATCGAAGCACGAATGGAGGACGTGGAGAAAGGATCGAACGCGTTCGACGCGACGAAGGATTTAGAACTGTTCGCGAGAGAAACGCACGGGAATTTTTTGTTGGTGACTTTAGACTGCGAGAATATTCGGTCGATGGCGAGCGATCACGTGGCGTCGCACTTAGGGACCGCGATTGGGTTGACGAACAGTTTGAGAGGGGCGAAGATAAACGCGAGGAATAGGAAGACGTATTTTCCGATGGATTTGTTAGCGGAGGAGAATTTAAGCGCGGAGACTGTGTACGAAGGTAAAGTCGGAGACGAACGCGTTAAAAACGTGACGCATAAAATCGCGAGCGCCGCAGTCGGGCACTTAGCCGCGGCGAGAAGGAATTTTACGGAGAATAAGTTAGGCGAGAAGTACCCGCACATGGCGAAATTACTGTTGCAAGCGACGACGACGGAGAGGTGGTTGGAAAAGTTGGAAAAATACGATTTCGACGTGTTTCGAGAGGAGTTGCAACGAACGCCGCCGCTGCTGACGCAAGGCAGAGTGTTCGTCCAAGCGTGGAAGAATCAATTTTAGAATAGAAGTAGTAGTGGTAGTGGTAGTGGTAGTAGTAGTTATAGTAGTTGTTTAGGCTAAGTGTAGTAATTCAAGTATTAATATTATTCTAGGACTGTGTTTGGCTAAATCTCTCAAGCGCGCTCTGGCGTTATTAGATGTTGCTCGGATACAACATGCATCTGATCTTACCCCCGATGCTGGTCGGCGGCAAGTTGTGCTTGAACTGCGCGCGAACAACCCCAGACGTCCCGTGTGCTCTCGTCACCTTACCCCACATCGTTCTGTACACCGTCCCTTGTTTCTTCGTGTGCGCCTTGTACACGTAGCACAATTTCTTCCCCAAGTAAAACGAGGTGGAGGATTTGTCCGGAACGTTTTCCAACTTGATCAGAGAGGTGTTTTCGTATTGGTTCGTTCGCGCTCTTTTGTACCCCAAAATGACGCCACGGACGTATAATCTGTTTACAGTTTTCGTTGTTTTTAAAAGAAGAAAGAAGAGAAAGAGTGAGGTCAGAACAAGAAGAAGACAAAGAAGAAGCATTTTGGAAAATGGATGGGGCTTTGTACACCACCGCCGGCTGGAGAAAGAGGGAGAAAAAAAGGAATCTCTCCCGTCGGAATCCTCCTCGAACGGGCCTGTCGCGAACGGCACCTCGCGCAGAAAAACGCGAAACACACATCTCGCGTCACGTTTTATGCGTTTGCACAGTCATCCATCCTTCGCACCGATCGCGTTCTCCTTTCTCTCTCTCTTTCTCACCCCAATAAAAAATTCGCGCTTTGCGCATCAAAAATCTCATCATCACCATCGTCAAAACGAACGCCGAAGAGAACGACGCGACGCGAAACGAGAAACGCCACCGCATCTCTCCTAAAACCAATAATAAACAACGCGTATAATTATTCGCACCTGCACGGTTGTCTGCTTTCTTTCGGCATATTTTAAAAGTTATGTGTGTGTATTATTATGCGCTAAATTTGTAGTTATTTTATGAGGAAGGAAAATGTGGTTTTCCTGTGGTTTGGTCGTTTCTGCTTTTTACATCGACCGCGTGTGAGAACAAAAAAGCAGCAAAAACGAGGAAAAGAGCGGCAGAAAGCATGGGAGGAGGATACGTGCCACCGCACCTGCGCGCCTCAGACGCGACAGAATCAACTTCTTCTTTAAGTGGTGGTGGTAATGGTGCCTTTAACAACGACGACAGCGGCGGCTTTGGCCCTTCCGCCGGGGAAAGGTCGAATCATCAACAACATCGTTCGAGAACAACAACGGCGGCTGAGGATAATACCACGACGAACAAAATAAAGACGAAGACAAAATGGCAACCGTCGGAACGCGTTCTAAACCTAACCAAATCACAAATCGAGGACATGAGAGAACGGCTAAACGTTCTCGCGGAAAGCCCGGAAGAAGACACGAACGAGTACGCCCCGATCGAGAGCTTCGAGGACATGAAATTGGACAGAGAGATTGCCTTGTCGATTAAAGCGCACGGGTTCGATAAGCCGACGCCGATACAGGCGCAAGGGATACCGGTGATATTATCCGGGAGCGATGTCCTGGGGTGCGCGGAGACTGGGAGCGGGAAAACAGCCGCGTTTGCGATACCGATGATTCATTACTGCGTGTCGATTTCGGACGCGTACGGCGCGACGAGAAGAGGAGACGGACCGACGGCGATTGTTTTAGCGCCGACGAGAGAGTTGGCGCAACAAATCGAGAAAGAGACGAAAGCGTTTTCGCAAGCGATCGATAAGAGACGCTTTAAGACGACTATCGTCGTTGGTGGGTCGAGCATGAACGAACAGAGAGGCGATTTGAGAAACGGCGTCGAGTGCGTGGTCGCCACGCCGGGGAGGTTGATCGATCACATACACCAAAATAACACCAATTTACGACGCGCGTCGTTTCTAGTCTTGGACGAAGCCGATCGGATGTTAGATATGGGTTTTGAACAACAAATTTTAGAGATTTTAAACGCGACTCCGAAACCGAGGCAAACGTTGTTGTTTAGCGCGACGATGCCGCCGGAAGTTGAAGTTTTAGCCGGAGAGTATTTAGTGAAACCAGTAAAAGTGAAAGTAGGCACAGTCTCGGCGCCAACCTCGAACGTGGCGCAGAGTTTAGAAAAAGTACCGAACGATGTCGCAAAAATCGATCGATTGTGTCGGATGCTCGTGGAGGAGAAGATGGAATCGGTCGCGCACGGCAACGCGCCGCCGATGTCCATCGTGTTTGTCGAACGTAAAGCGAAAGCGGAAGACGTGGCGGATATGTTGAACGCGGAAGGTGTGGCTACGGCGTCTTTACACGGCGGGAGAACGCAAGGCGAACGCGAAGCAGCTTTGAAGGATTTTACCAGAGGCTTGTGTTCCGTCTTGGTCGCTACGGACGTCGCGGCGAGAGGATTGGACGTCAAAGGCGTCCAACACGTCGTGAACATGGACTTGCCGAGGAACTTTGAAGATTACGTCCACAGAATCGGTCGTACCGGACGAAACGGCATGACTGGTAGAGCCACGTCCTTTTACACAGACTCGGACGCTTTCATCGTCTCGCAAATCAAACGCGCTTTACAAGAGCTCGAAAGCGGCAACGCGTTTGCTTTCGCCACCGGTAAAGAAGCCAGAGCGAAAGAAAAAGAAGCGCAAAGAGCGTGGAGGGAAGAGCGAAGCGCCGACCAATCGAAAACAGAAACCGACTCGGGCGGTATCATCTCCGTCGACGACAAGTTCAAATCCATGCTCGTGACGAGTGCCAACGCCGCGACCGGAAATCAATCCGGCGCCGCCGACGACGCCTGGGGAAGCGACGAAGACGACTTTTAATAAGAAAAAGTCCGTCGTCCTGATGAGGATGAGAGAGAAATTATGGTTGTAATATAAATATACGCGAATAAGAAGAAAATTTGAGTTGTTTGTTGGAAAAAGCACAACAGTATCTCGTCGTCACAAACAAACACACCGATACTAAGAAGTTTTATGAGCACGAAACAACTCGCAGACGGCGCGCAAAAACTCGTCGCCGCTTCGCTCGGCGTCACCACCGTCGTCGCCGCGGGTTGGTTCGTCGCCTCCGGGGCGAGAATCATTCTCAACGCGGGGAATACCAACGGAGATGAGAGAAACGACGACGAACGGAAAAAGTGAGACAAACGCGATGAATACGACGCTGCAGAACACGCCGCACGGTTGGATGGGATTAGGAACGTGGAAATCCTCTCCCGGCGTGACCAAAGACATCGTTTTCGAAGCTTTAGCGTCTGGTTTGTGCCGACACATCGACTCTGCTCCGGTGTACCAGAATCAGAGAGAAGTCGGGGAGGCCATCGAACTTTATGTGAAGGACATAAACGGAGGTAAGCGAGAGGATGTGCACGTGACGTCAAAGTTGATGACGTATTCCTTACCGCCGGAGAAGTTCGAGGAAGAAACGAAGAGGCAGTTGAAAGAGTTAAGGATAGAGAAACTGGATTTGATGTTACTCCAGTGGCCGGTGACGACGAGCGGGTCGATCGAGGCGCAATGGAAAGCGTTGGAGCGTTTGGTGAGGAAAGGTTTGGTGGAAAGAATTGGCGTGTCAAACTTTTCGAGGAAGAAGTTGGAACAGTTGCTGAGGTGTTGCGAAATCAAACCGAGCGTGAACCAAATAGAGTGCCATCCGAACTGGAGGCAAGACGATTTGGTCGAGTTTTGTAAAGAGAACGATATCGTGGTGCAATGTTACGGGCCGTTGGGTTCGGGCGACCAGTTTTCCTCGGACGGTTTAAATCGAAAACGGTCCGGTGCGCCGCCTTTATCGAATCCTATAGTTGTAGAGTTAGCGGAGAAGTACGGCGCGACTCCGGCGCAGATATGTCTCAATTGGGCGGTGTTTCATCGAGGTACGGTGCCGTTGCCGAAAACCGTGAACAAAGAAAGGTTGAGAGAAAATAAAGAAGCGCTGGATATTGTCATCTCTTCGGAGGATTTAGCGAAAATAGATAGCATCGAGGAACAGTATCGATTGCAACACGGCTCTTTTCACACCGGACCGACAAAGGAATTTAAAACGCTCGAAGAGTTATGGGACGAGGACGTGTCTTGGGCCGAAGGGCTCGATTTTGAAAAGCCAGACGGCTTTAAACTGCGCAGTAGTGATTAGTTGTAGCTGCTACGTACCCTGGTACACCTAATAATTTACCACACATCTATCTATCTCAAAGGATCGGAATCGTCTAACATGGCAATCATCTTATCGATGATTCTTTTCCCGTCTTCTCGAATGCCCGAGTGCATGTACTCGTTCGTCGCATACACTCGCACGTTCGGACCCATGTAGTTATTGACGACATCCATGGCTAAATCAAAATCGACGAACATGTCGTCCAAATATAACGCGCACGCAGTTTTCGTTTTACACGTTCTCAATTTCTCTAAATCGTACAGTTTCGGCCAATCCGTTCGGTCTTGCAACGCCTGCGCGACGCGCTTCATCGGCTGCAAATAGGACAGTTCGTCGTAAAAGAACGGCAAGACCATCTCGCCGGTGAACAAAACACCATCGTCCCCGTGTTCGGGCGCGACTGGGTCCCAATCGCTCGCTCTTTCTTTTATCGCACGCTCGGCTGCCCAATTTGAACTGTTGTTATCGCCATTCATATAAATAGATTCGTGCATCAACGCGTACAACGGGTTCGAATCAAACGGGTGGAACTTATCGAACGCGTTCATAAACTCATCCGACACTCTTCTTTTTCCATTCTCCTCGCAAATCGCGTTCTCTAACATGTAATGCAGCCTCTCGAACCCACCGGCGGTACCTAACGAAAATCCTAAGGCCTGAACTCCTCTGGCACTGACGATGTTCCCGTTTAACGTTTTCACCCGTTCCTTGGCGTCGCACAATTTCGCGAGCTCTTTCATAATCTCCTTATCTCTCGGAAATCTCGAATAATACTTCTTCGTTTGCGTCTTCACTCGATCTAATAACTTAACGTACGAGTCTTTCGGATCTTTATTACACAATGGTGGCACCCCGCCAGTCAACAACGCCATATCTATCGCCTCGTTCCCGTACCTGCTCAAATACGTCGTCAAACAGAATCCTCCGAAAGATTGCCCGAGAACGACGTCGTATTTCTTCTCCTCTCCGAGCATTTCTTTCCTAACGAATTCGCAATCTTCCACGATAGAATCCGCTCGATAGTATTGCAACGTCTCGTCTATTGAATTTTCTTCTCTGAGTAACTTTTGTCTTGTCATCGGCGACGAGCGCCCGGTCCCTCGTTGGTCAAGTAATAACACTCGCATGTTCTTCTCCTTCGCCAAGTGTCCAATCCAACCGCCTATTTCTTGCACTCTCGCGCATTCAAATCCAGGCCCGCCTTGTAAATACAGCGCGGTTTTTAATGTCTCTCTTTTCTCAGAAGCTTTATTCGCCGAACTGACGATTTCGCGGACGAATATTTGTATCTTTTCGTTCGTTTTATTGTACTCGAGTTTCGCGTGATGCAACGGAACGGTGAACGAATGGTCGATGATTTCGAGACCAGGGACGGCGAAAGACACTTGATTCAAAGAAGACAAAGAAGCGAAATTGGTGGTGGTCATCGCGCCTCTTCTTCTGACGATGTTTTTACCGCCGCTCTTGCAGGAAGGAGTGAATAATAAGAGTCTCGGAATACTTTTTAGAAGAGCGTGATGCATCTTTTTTATGGAGAGAAAACGTCCGTCCTTTTGGCATCAAATCTGCTTTTTTCTTCTATTACAACAGTTTGAAACACTTTTATATAAGTTACTATCCGGTGATGCTGCTTTCGCTTTCGTCGTCTCCATCGTCGACGCTCATGTTTGCCATTTTATCGTCGATGTCGGAAAACTCGGCGCGATCTTTGTGTTCGATTAATCCTTTCACGGAGGCGACCGCGGCCATGGCGGTTTTCACCGTGTCGTCCTCTTCGCGTTGTTCGGCGATGCGTCGAGCTTCTTTCAACTCGGCTCTTAATTCGTCGTATTTTTGCATCAAAGCTTGTCTTCGCGCGGTGAACTGCGACGGAAAGAGCATTGGGAAGTATTTTTGAATGAAGGAGTACACCAACACGTGGCCTAACGGCGTGATGGGGGTGATGAGGATGATGATGAAAGGAATGAAGGTGAACAGATCCAAAAACGTTTGGCGAACGGTTTGGACTTCGCGAGGTTTCAAGGAGGTGCCTAACAAGGCGACGCCGAAAAGGCGGCCGGTGGCGCCTAAATCGGAGAAGAGGAGCTTGAACCCGCGGAAGAGGAACACCGCGCCTTCTTTCAATTTCGACCCGGCGTCGTTGACGGAAGCTTTGAACCGTTCGGTTTGGATTTCCAACGAGAGCGCCGGCGAATCGCCGCCGTCCTGGATGCCTAATCGAGACTTCATATCCGGGATATCCTCCGCGAGTTGCGCCAAAACTTCGTCTTCGATTAAAAATACTTCTTTTCGATCGACTAAACTGACGAGCTTGCGTAACTGCGCGTCCATTTTACCGAACTCGGCGACGAGCAAACCCAACTCACTTAAACTGGCTCGATCGGGCGCTTCGCACGCCTCGTCGTCTAAAGCGACCAAAATTTTCTCCATTTCCGTTTGTAACGTTCGAACGGCAAAGACGCGACGCATTAAAGAAACTCGCTCCTCAGACTTTCGGACTTTTTCCGCCAAACGAACGCGAGACAACGAGTCTTTGCCTTCCTTGGCGATCGCGTCTCGTGCTTTCATGACTTCCAGAAACATTTTATCTCGGTCTTGCACTTCAATCAATAAGCGCAAGATGAGTTTTTCCTTCTCCGTTTTCAACGATTTCGGTTTCGGGAGATTCGAGACTACTCCTTGCGCGAGCTTCGCGGTGGACGCGTCTAGCTCGTCCTCTGGGTCGCCACCGTTGAGGCGAACCCAGACGTTTTTGGAATAACTCGCCACGGATTGAATAGCTTGACCCGGCTTTTCTCTCACCGATTTTCTCACTTCCGGTTCTAAAACCTTATTGACGACGTTCTTTACTCTCGGTGATTTCAACGATCGCTCCACGCGTTCGACGGTTCTCACTAACGGTCTGCGAAGTTTTGTGGGAGAAGAGCTCGGTGATTCGCTCGAACCTCCTTCGCCGTATCCTCCCATGCCGTCGCCGCCGGCGTACTCGCCTGGACTTTGCTCGTCGATTGAGTATTCTTTCACGCGTTCCAATCGATCTCTCACCGCTTGCACTTCCGTTCCGAATGCGCACTTCTCCATGAATGTGTTCCCTAGCGCCTCCAACTCTTTGTCGTACTTTTTGACAGTGTCGATGACGACCTCCTTGTCCTCTTTCGCCTTGTCCTCGTCGAACGCAATCTCCCACGCGTTATTCTTCTTCGCGGATAAGGCGTCTTCAATATCGTCCTCGTCGTTGGAGGACTTCAAAGACGACGTCAACATCGTCGTCAGGGCGGTCAAAGGCGCGTCCATAAACCCAAGCTTCTCTTGCAACCGCTCGCGACTTTGAAAGATATTCTCCACTTGCTCCAACACCGCTTCAAAGTTGGAACATCTCTTTTCTAAACTCACCACGGTTTCCCCGTCTTGTTGAGAGGATTGGCCGCCGCTCGTATCGGAGTACTCAAACGACCCTTTCAAATCATCCTGCAGAGGCGTCGCGTCGAAATCTTTCAGCTCTTCCAATAAAGTAGCCGCTTCGATGAGTTCTCGATACAAATCTTTCAACGCGACTAAAGAGCTCAACCGAGACACTCTTCGCACGGCGTCTCTCTTCGCCTCTTGGTCGCTCGCGAGAGGCGGGACGCCCGGAATCGCGTACGTTTCGTCCAGCGGTTGCGCGCCTTCCACCTGTTCGATTCCGTTGCTTGTGCTACTGCTATTATTTGCTGTCTCTGCTGAGGTATTCGAGTCCGGAAGAATCGCACGCGTTCGATGTTTATTTTTTCGGTTTCGCAGTTTCGCCTCCGAGACGACGACGATTTGATCTCGTCTCGACGCAGAAAAACTCTCATCACATCCTCTTCCGTCGTAATCTCTCGTCGCGCGAGGACGACTAAGAAACAGAGAAGAAGAAGAAGAAGAACTCGTCGAGCAGTTCGTCCAGGAATTCATTCTGCCGTCGTTTACGCCGCTTCTCGCCGAAGAAGAAGTGAAAGAAGAAGACCAAGAAGTCGCGGTGGTTTTCTCGCGCGCGGAGGAGATCGGCTGCTGACGTGTTTTCGTTCTTCTCGTTAATCTTTTCCGCCGGTAAGAACACGAAACCGAAGAAGGAGAGACAGACGAAGAGTACGAAGAGACAGAAGACGAGGCGCTCGCGTTGCTCATCCTCGACGCGCTCGTCGAGGCGGTCGTTGTTCCCAACATGGTATTATACGCGATGATGTGTCCTTTCTGTGTAGTAATTTATGTCGTTGGTGCGCTCGAATTACCCCACAAAGAAGAGAAAACCAACGGGTTCTTTTTTGAGGTTTTTGCTTTGTTTTTTTTTTTTGAAAAGACTGCCAAATTTTTCGTCTTCTTTACGAGCGTCCTTTTTTTTTTCTCCTCCTCCTTTCTGATCACACAAAAATAAGACATGCGCACCGTAGGCGTCAACCTCCTCCTCCCCTCTAAAGTCTCGCGTACGAATACGTATACTACCGCGAGACGAAAGAGTCCACATCCGAAAAGAGCGGTGAACGCGAGGAGGACGGTTTTGAAGGTTTCGAGAGAAGAAGAAGAACCAAATTTGGTGTTGTGTTTGAGGATTCCTGATGATGAGGAGGATGGTCTCGAGGCGAATCATCTTCAGATACAAAAAGAAGACGAAGAAGAGGGAGTAGAAGAAGGAGAAGAAGAGATAACTGTTAGGGAAGGAGCGAAGAGAAAGATAGGGCACGAGTGCGATGTGTGCGGGAAGATGTTTGATAGACCATCTAAATTGGCTATACACATACGTACGCACACGAAAGAGAAACCGTACGAATGTGATGTGTGCGAGAAGCGTTTTACTCGATCTGGTAGCTTGAAAAGGCACATGCGTATTCACACGAACGAGAAACCGTATGAATGTGATGTTTGCTGGAAGAGATTTAGTCGAGCTGATGCTTTGCAAAGCCACATGCGTATTCACGCGAACGAGAAACCGTACGAATGTGATGTGTGCGAGATGAAGTTTCGTCATTCTAATAATTTGAAAGTTCACATGCGTATTCACGCGAACGAGAAACCGTACGAATGTGAAGTTTGCGAGAAGAGATTTCGTCAATCTAGTCATTTGAAAGTTCACAAGCTTATTCACACGGGCGAGAAACCGTACGAATGCGATGTGTGCGATAAAGCTTTTCGTCAATCTGGTCATTTGAAAGGGCACAAGCGCACTCAACATTAGCTCTTCATTTGTAGTTCTAAAGTATACACACACACGTGCTTTCATCATGTTCGTAACAAAAAATTCAAAATTTTCAAAAAATTTCCTCAAACTGCTCTCCATTATTGTATATCTCACCACCTTCTTTGCTCTCTCTCTCTCTCTCTCTCTTTCGCGCGGTAGTTGGTGGTGGAGGTGCCCTCTCTCTCTCTCTCTCGAGAATAGGAGAAGAG
>Ga0115552_1000757_pt1 | contig 18819 bp, 9 predicted proteins | sample COGITO_mtgs_1103_3_FD_87178 | JGI IMG/M metagenome (GOLD analysis project Ga0115552, IMG submission 87178) | Pelagic marine microbial communities from North Sea - COGITO_mtgs_110328 | ecosystem: Environmental > Aquatic > Marine > Epipelagic | place: Germany:Helgoland, sampling site Kabeltonne...
ACCCCGGCTAATCGCAACGTCTCTTTCCACGAACTCGACGCGCGTTTACAAAGTTCCGATAATCCTTCGTTCGTTTTCACCCTGTTCTCTGCGCTGGAATTGCGTAAAAAATGCATCGCAAATTTCATCACTTCCGAAGCGTTCGACGCCGAGAGGCTGAAGCTCAAAGGATTCGCAACATCTCCGTCACCACTTTTCGTACTTCCAAACATCAAACTCCCGCCGAAAAATGCCTTCACGCCGGCGGATAAAAGCGACGCGGGAGAGTCATCGTTCAGACCGAACGTGGCGTACGGTGCAAACGTCCCCGCGTTGCCGTAGCTCGCGCACTCGCCATCTTTTTTCGAGCCGACACCTGAGCGTGCTTTTTCCAAAACCGTCACCGCGAAGCCGCGAGAGCACAAGTGTATGGCACTGGATATGCCGATGAATCCACCGCCGATGACGACGGCAGATTTAGGGAGCTTCGCTGAAGTCGTGGACATTGGTAGTCGCAGTGTGAGTCGTCGTTTACTTGGACGAGACTGTCGTCATAGTGTGTCGTCGTTGATGAGATTCGTGCGGTGTGTGTGAGGACGAAACAAAAGGACGACCAATTAAATTCGATTTGCGCGAGAAGCGAGCGCGGTCTCAACGATATCAACGCAGCGCGGATGATTTATGAACGTGGTATGTTTTTGTGTGTTATAAAAGTAATGCTCTCTCTTTGCTTTCCTTCTCTCTCTTTATGTTTATGTGTTGTTCTCGTCTTAGTCGTGTTCCTCTTCATTATGTATTCTCGCTTCGCTCGCTCTTTCTCTCTACTTTATGCTCGGATCAAGCCGAACAGCGGGTTCGCCGCGCCGATCTGACCTCGTCCGCAAAGTTCAGATTCGTCGAACAAAAACGTCCCGGGGTCGTAATACTCCTCTTTGCCGTCGCAGAAAACCTCCGAGGTGACGCGTCGACCGAACGGAACCGGCGTGAGTTGTTCGACGGTGAGCGCGGACGAGGAAGCGTTTTGTCGCGTTTCTTCGATGAACTTCAACGCTTTCGCGCCAGTTTCTAAATCTAAACCAAAGTTTTCCATGTCTTGCATCAACAACGGCGCGAAGAGCTGGTTCTTGCGCATGATGCCGTGCATGACAAAAGCCGCGGCGTGTTCGCCCAAACCGTGCTTTTCTAACCATCGGACGGCGGTACCGTCGCCGAGGAGTTCGCACAGCACGCGTTGGGTTGGAGGCGGCGGCGGCGTTTTGAGTTCGACGACTGGGTAGGAGTCGAGCGGGCGTCGGAAGTTGTAGCCAGCACCACCTCGAGATCGTCCGGGACCGGCGGCGGATCTTTTCGGGGCGTTCGGGTCGCGAGGTTTCCGCGGTTGGCCTTTCGGTTTTTTTGGCGCCACCCACGGGGCGACGCCAACCGCTCGAGCAACCTCCAAGCGACTTCTGTACCGCTTGTTGTCCGGGGCCCAATACGTCGCGTCGTACGATCCCGCGGATGCACCTTGCGTGCGAATGGCGACGGTCACGCGCCAAGCGCGGTCGAGAACGGCTCCGGATTTGGCAATGAATACTTTCAGTTGGTGCAAAAGGTATTCCGGGTCGCTGTTACTCACCTTGGGAACGGGACCTGTCCATTCCGGCGGACCCGGCACCGGAGGTAAAGGGACGAACTCGTCGCCGTCCTCGGTAACTGGAGCTTCAACTTGTACTGGTGCCGCCGGTGCCGGTTTCTTCTTCGCGTTTTTTTCTTCCTCTTTCTCGTTCGTGGTCGCCGTTGCTTGCGTTTCGGTAGCTTTGACTGGGCGCGACGGAGAAGCTGTCGAAGTTTCGTTCTTGTTCGGATTGCGCTTCTCCATGCCACCGTGCGCCACGGACGTTTGCATGGTTCGCATTGAGGCGAAATTCTCAGTCTTTGCTCGCTTTGAAGCCGGTTCTACTGCACCCGCTTGTGGCGGCAATTTCACCGGAGATTTCATCAAACCTTCTTGGACGGCTTCTAAAACCTTCTTGGAGACGGTGCGTTGTCGACCAGAATTTCGAGTAGGTGCGACAACCGGCTTTTCTTCCTTCTTCAGCTCCTCTTTCTTTTCCTTCGTCGGCGAGGGAATATCAATATCCATTTTATCGGCTAACATAGACGCGTGAAAACCAGTCGCTCCCGCGTCGTCGTCCTCATTCTCTCCGTTATTACCGCCGTTGTGTTCGTTGTCTTTATTGGTGTCGTCTGGTTTCTGATCGCCGCCAGCGTTACCGCCGCCGTCAGATGATGGTCCGGGTCCGTTGTTGTTGTCGTTATCATCGCCACCATTACCACTACTACCGCCTCCACCACCGCCGCCGCCGCTGCCATCATCTTCCTTCTTCTTCTCCTCGGCGTTCTCGTCCGCGTTCTCTTCTTCCTCTTTGACCGTCCCAGGCATATTCTCTGGATCTTCCGGCTCTGGCGCGCGTTTCGGCATCGCCGGTTCGCCTTTCGCGTCGTACGATGCCGCATCTTTATCTGGAGTGTACGCAGCGTCGATGAGCGCGTTGAACAACGCCTGCGCTTTTTCCTTCGAGACGAGCGTCTTACCGTCGTCGAAGAATTCATCGAGCACGCTTTCGCCGCTCACCGCTTTCGCCGCTTCATCCTCTCTGCCGCCGGTTGCCACGAGCATTTTTTGCATCTTTTCAATCAACATCGCGGTGGAAACTTTTGCCATTCTTCGTAAACCCATGCGATAACCTAATCTATACGTTTCATCTTCCGTGCAAAACTCGTTAGGCAACTCTGCGAGAACTCTAGCGGCGTTGTGATGTTCCATCATTTCCTCCACAATCTCCACGCGTTCTTTCGGCGGCGGCGGTTCTGGAGCGTTCGGATCGGCGCCGTTCAAGCGCGTTCTTCGTCGTCCTTCGTCTTTGTTCTCTTCCTCTTTATCAGACTCGTCTCCGAAGTCACCAGTCGCGGCGTTGATTAAAGCAGCGGTGTCCGCGGCGAAAGGTGCGCGCGAAGGTTCCGCCGCGCCTCGTCTTCTTGCGGTTGGTCTCGGGACGTAGACTAAACCATCGTCGTCGTCGTCGTCGTCGTCGTCACTCTTTTCGTCGAGTAATTTAACTTTCTCGTTCGCTAAATTCAAAACCTCCTCGTCGCCATCTTCGTATTCAATTTTCGAATACGTTTGACCATCCGCGGGCATGTATTCTTGCTGAACAATCGTGCCAAAGAACCAATCGTTCTCCTTGGGCCAAAATACTTTAATCTTCGCACCGTCCGGGAACGTGCGTTTTGGTTTGCTCCTCGCTCCGCCGCGGTTACGGCCACCTCCTCTCGAAGGGGCGACGGGTGCAGTCGCCGCGGCAACGGCGTTGCCGCCACCGCCGCTACCGCTACCGTTGCCACTACCACCACCACCACTGGCCAAATTCGACGCTCTCGGTCTCCCGACTGGTTTCCTCTTCGAAGTCTGTCCCGGCGACCTCGTCCCGGTGACGCCCGCTCTCGGCGTATTCCTCTGAATCGAGTTCACCAGCTCTCTCTCCTTGCTCTCGTCCGCGTTACAGTCCACGTCCGCGTACTTTCTCTCGTACGAGTGCAAATAGTTTTTATAACTCGTGATCAAGTCGTGCCCAACGCTGGTCGCTTTGTGCGTGCTCGTAAAATTCGCCAACTTTGGAAAAATCTCGCGACTCCAGTTGATTTTTCTTTTACACGTGATTTCGTCCTCGCCCCATCCGCCGCGAGCGACGACTTGCCTGTATATCCCGAACAGATCTAACTTGTACCCATTCAAAGTCTTCGCCGGCCAATTCTCCGGAGCTGTTTGCATGGTTTTAGAAAACAAAAAGGTCAGTCTCTCTTTCTTTCCGTTTCAAAACGGTCGTCAGAGAATATAAAATACGCGCTCTGCTCGCGAAAAACAAAGAGGCTTTTGTTGCTCTCTCTCGCGCGGATCGTTCGGCGCTCGAGCGTCCGTCGCCGGATGTGGATCATCGACGCGATGAACGATCATCCATCAAAAGCCGATCGCGAACGCATTCGAGACGATCATCTCTCCTTAAAATAGTCGTCTCGAAAAGAAATATATGTGACGACGATGATACAAAGACGAGCAAAAAAATGTCACTCACACGACCCCGGCGGTACCAGTTTCGCCTTCTCGGGCATCGTCTGTAAATGCGCAATCTGTTCGGTGTGATTTGAATAGCAGAGGAAGTTTAAGAAGAAAAATTAACATGTCAGTAAACGTTCTTAAAATCCACGTTCCGATGCACGAACAGGTCGCAAAACGCGATTGGAAAGGAAATCGCACCAAGTCTCTGAGGAATTCATCCTCGGTTAAAGATTCTATCGGTGTTCTCATCGCGGGATGATCGAGCGGAAATTTCCGCTGTATTTTCTCTCTTTCCTCCCCGCTCCGCTGCGAGATGATGGAAATCTCTCGCGTAACTTTCTTCGCTCGAAATGAACAAAACGCGTATCGGATCGCGCAAACAGGTCGGCGCGAATATTACTCGCGAGTTTGACGGAAAATTATGGATAAAAGATGCGGTTAATGCGGTCGATGTGATCGATTAATGGAAATTTTCCTCGGAAGCAAAAGAGCGCTTCCGTGGTTTTTGAACGAAGAAAATTTGGAGCAAATCGAACAAAAAACGAGGTTAAATCGAGACTCTTGCAGAGAGAGAAAAAGACCAACGAAAGAAAGCGCTTGAACGAAATCTCGCACGCGCGTTGTGTGCGCGCATATATATATACACAAGTATAGGTTTAATCTCTTTTCTACGCGCTTCTCTCTTTCTTTCTTTCCTTCTCTCTCTTTCTCTCTCTCTCGTGTGAGTAGTTTTATCGCGCGCTATCGCGGTAAAAGGCTTTGAGGTTTTCCTCTTCCTTTTTTGCCCCGTCCGAGCCGCCGAGTTCGGCGGGAGGGAAAAGGCTCTCCAGTCTGTCCGCCGCCGCGCAGAGGAGCGTTAACGTGTCGTCTTCGATGCCTCTGAATGCGTCCTTCTTGATGATGGATGTTTTTCGGCGTCTTTGTCCTCCTTCTCCGTTGAGTTTTTCGGGCGTTCTTCTCGACGTTTTCGGCTTAGTCTTTGATTTATTAGAACCTTTGTTGTTATTAGAGCCTGTGTTGGTTGGTGTCGTCGAGGAGAGTTTGCCGCGCTTCTTCGTAGTTACCGAGGGAAGAGTTGGGGTTGTTTTCTTCGTCGATCGGGACGAACGCGCGGGAGGAGACTTCTCGGCTTTCTCCTCTGGAGTTGAAGGCGCGCTTACGCTCTTCGAAGGATCTTTTAGGGCAAAGAATCGATGATGATTTTCATTGATCTCCGCGCCGTCCTCGGTACCAGTCGTCACCGGATTCTTCTTCTTCACCGGCGTTGTCATCGCTGTCGCGTTGTCTGCGCTTTCACTCATCGCCGCCACTTGATCGAACTGAGTCGGTTCGAGAGACCCTTTCTTCGCGGCGTCGTTTTCCTCTCGGAGAGATATTTGTTCCATCGAAGCGGTAATCGGCGGGAAAGCTTCCGCTAAAGATCCTTTCGCGACGGTGACGATTTTAGTAGCGCTCGATTTTGAGCCGTTCTTGTTATTACTATTGGTATTCGCGTTTTCTTTCCCGCTCGTCTTCCTCTTCTTCCTCTTCTTTTCGTCTTCTTCGTCTTTCTTCGCTCCGTCCTCCTCCTTCTTCTCCTCCTCTTCGTCCGAGAAAGTCTGTCTCTTCTTCTTCTTCTTCTTCTCCTCCTCTTCCTCCTCTCGCTCTTCCTCAATTTGCCTCAACTGATAAAACCTCGCGCGACACTGTTGCGCCGTCCTCCCTTCGATATCCCTCGCGAGAAACGCCCACCTCGCCCCGTGCGTCTCGAACGCTTTCCGTAACTGCTCGTCCTCCTCCTTTTTCCAGTTCCCTCGCTCGACGCTCGGGTCTAAATGTCTTCGCCACCTGCCCATGCACTGCTGATCGGTTCGACCGCTCAGAGATCGCGCGATAATTGCCCATCTTTGGCCGTGTTCGTCGTACAGTTTCGCTAACTGTGTTACACATGTGTGAGTAGTGTTGTTCGTTCGAGAGAGAGAGAAATAAGGAGAGTTTTTGTCAGCAAAAGCACTCAAATTTGAGCGCAAAAAGAAGAAAAAAAAATCAAATTTTTGGTTAAAAAAAGTAACAAACGGCCCAAATGGCGTTTTCTGTTCCTCCCGTTGACTCGATCTCGAAGTACTACGCGCAGTTGTTGTCGTTCGTCTTCTCGTTCGCTTTTCTCGTGATGACACCGAGAAGAAGCGATGATTGTTTTTGTTGCAAAGCGTGAAAAAGAAAAGTACAGAAGGTTGACTCGATCTCGCTTGCAAAGAACAGACGTTTCGACTCCGCGGGAGCGCTCGCTCGTACTACTAAGTGATGTCTCTCGTTTTCGTCGCTCGAACCGCCGAATCTCTCGCGACTCCCGCGAGAGATGACGATGGTTTTTAAAGCGTGAAAAAGAAAGTACAAACATCATCAAAATTACCTTTTCGTCTTCCTCTTTCGTCCACTTTTCTCTCCGTATGTTTGGATTGACGCGATGTCGCCATCGTTGCGCGCACTGTTGTCCGGTCCGTCCCGGTAACTGCGACGCGACCGTCGCCCATTTGTTGCCGTATTTTTCTTGCATGTGCTGAAGTTTTAAGTCTTCCTGTTTTGTCCACGGTTGGGTTTTTTCTCCCATCTCTGCTTTTGCCACCGAATGCGAGCGTTGATTTTGTTCGTTCATCTTCGTTCGTTCGTGTTGTTCGTCGTCGTTTACGTCGTCATTTGGAGTCGTTGAAAGTGATTCCGATGATGCGTTTTTATTCGTCTCGGAATCTCTTTGTTTTCCCCATGGCGCCATGTGTTTATTTAAATCTCTTCTCCGCCTCTGAAGAAGAACGAACGGAAGACAAAGAAGAGACGTAAAAAAGGGTGCACTCTGAGAGAAGGCGTCGAGCGCTTCTTTTTGTCTTCTTCTTTGTCTTTGTCTTCTTCGCAAACGACGCAAAAGGAGACGATGATGACGGAGATGGGGAAAAAGAGATTTCCCCGAACGACGACGACGCTTGAAAGTTTTTTTGTGTCGCCTGTCTCGTCGAAGATGGAGCGAAAAAGCGACGACTTTGACTTTTTTTCACGATTTTTTGGTCAAACCACCCAAACGGAAAGTGGCTGCTGCTGCTGCTTTTTGACAAGACCACTCAGAAGAACAGAAGAGAAGGGAAGAAAGAGATATGAAGAAGACGTAAAAAATGTCAACACTCAAAACACACGGCGAGTCAAAAGTCGGTTTTAGAAGATTGATGAATCATATATACATATATACAACTTCCCCTTTGCAAAGGAGAGAGACTAGTACCCGCGTCGCGTCGCGTTCTTCTTCTTTTTTATGTGATAAATAAAGCGTCGCCTCGAGCTTTCCACAGCGATCTTCGCTTCCTAAAAATTTTCTTGTTCTCGCATGGCATGTAAACAACGACTGATGAGAATATTTTCATCGTTTACGCGGATTCCGAGCCAGTTCTCTTGGAGGGCGGGCGTTCCATGTGCGCGTTGTTGCAGAACTTTTGGACCGGCGCGGCCAAACCTTGCTTGATTTCTTCCGCAGAGAAGTCGTTTTTGATGTAGTAGTCTTCCTCGGTGGAGTCGTTCGGACCGAGGAACATGGAGCCCCACATCGGGAAGTGGATCGGAATGACCAACAAAGTAACGGCGATGATGGTGATGCCCATGTACATGATACCGTCGTAGGTTTCGATGGAATCGCTGGTGAAGAACAAGGCGATGCAGATGGTGGAACCGGCGTTACCGCCGGCGCCGATGAAGCCAGAGGCGACGCCCAAAGCACGTCTCGTAATGTACGGGACGATACCGTAGGAGGCACCTTCAGACGCTTGCACGCAAATGGAGAACAAGACCATCATAGCAATGGTGGTGGCCAAATCGTCTTTCGCCAAAGCCATGAGGATGCACATGACACCTTCGATGGTTTGCCAGAGCCATAAGCACCACAATCTTCCTCTCATACCGAATCGTTTAGAGGCCCAGTCAGAGGCGAGACCACCGACAGATCTCGCGAATAAGTTCATCAAACCGTAGCACGACGCCAAGACACCGGCGATGGCCAAATCGACGTCGAATTGATCGTACAAGTACGAAGCGACGATGTTGTTCATGGTCAACTCGACGCCGAAGCAGAAGCCGTACGTCGCAACCATGCACCACATTCTGTAGTTCTTCATGCCAATCATGTTGACTTGAAACGCAGATTTCTTTTCGAGAGCACCAGAAGTGTGCATGAGTTTGTAGTTACCGTCCGGTAAATCTTGTCCGAGGAACATGACACCCATACCGCCCAAAAGGTGAGCCAAACCGGGGACGATGTACGCCCATCTCCAAGCGGTGAAAGCGCGTTCTTCCGTAGCTTTGAGCATACCAGCGTAGACCAACGGCATGACGAATTGCGTGACACCACCGCCGAGGTTACCCCAGCCAGCGGCCGTGGCGTTAGCGATACCGACGCACTTACCGTTGAACATGACGGACATCCAAAATTGGCACGCGACAAACGTCGCGAGACCGAGCCCGATGCCCAAACGGCAAATCAAAAATCCAGACGCAGTGCTGACGAACGGCATAGCGAAGCAGAACGGAGCAGTGACTAACAAAATCATACCGAGACCAATTCTCGGGCCGACGAGGTCGACGAACGTGCCCATCAAGACACGGCAGATGATGGTGCCGGTAATCGACGCCAACGCGGCGTTCCCGAGATCCGGCTTGGTCATGTTCAAATCCTCACGGATGACCGGGACCATCGGCGCAGCCGCGAAAGTGGAGACGAAGGAGATGAAAAATCCAATCCAGGACATGTGGAAGGACATGTGGTGCGGTCGTTGGAACGAGAAGATGTTCAAAGACATCGCCTTGTTTTCCCTATTATTTTTTTTAACAAGTAGAAGAGGAGAAGGTGAGTTTTTGGATGAGAGAAGACAAAAAAAGACAAGAGAGTTGGTGAAGACAAATTTTGTTACGCCTATATGCGCGCGCGTCGGCATCGCCTCGATTCGAACTCGAACTTTCCATTTTAACGCGGTAAAAAGATGAACGACACGTTTTTATTCACTTTTATCCATCTTCGACGTAAAGTTCGCGCTCGGAATCGATGGAAACAGCGCGTCTTTCTCCATCACCCATTTCAACAAAGGACAACAAAAAAGGTGACCAAACGTCGTTCGCCTCTTTTCCGACAAAATTATTTTAGGCACTCTCTCTCATTCCCGGAAAGCGAAGAGAGACGCGCGCGAAGGCAAAACGCGAACGTCGCGCATAAACGATAAAGAACGAAGTACTTACGAATCGACCGGAATCGTGTGCACGGGGGGTTCGAACTCTTTAGGCGCCATAGTTGTTTGTATACTTACGCGTCAAAAGCAATGAGGAAAAGTCTCTCTCCGCGTTTGTGCTCCTTTAGGTGTTTTCGCGTCGTTTGTTCAGGTTTTTTAAAGTGCTTTTTTCATGTCTTTTGATCGCTTTTTTCAAAAAATCTCTCCTCTTGTGGCTCTCGTTCTTCTCACTTCTGAGCATCTTACTCCACATTAAAACTTGCGCGTATAATAACACAATACATAACAACAACATGCAATTCACCGCTACGAAATTATTCACCGCCTTCTTGGCGTTGATTGCTTTGATGCAATTCGTCTCCGGCGCGGCCTTGTACTCCGAGATGGAAGACGTCGCGAAAATCACCGTCAGCGTCTCCGACGTCGCCTTGACGGATGGGTGCGCACCGACGGTAGGTGGACTTTTCTCTCTCGTCTTTGTTTTTTGTTGGTTTCGAAAATTTTCTTCGTTTACGTCGTCGGTTTGGAGACGAAAACATCACGAACGCATCGAGAATAGGAGAGAATTAACATTCAACCGCGAGATTTGTTCTTTACTTTGTCGGCTTCTTCTTCGCACGCGACGGCAAAGCGAGCGTTTGTGTCTCTCTTAGGGGTGTTCCGCTTAAAATCTGGAAAATGTGAACAAAGGACGCCACTTTTTCCGCCAAAAGACACTCAGTTAATTTTTACTCATCACGTCTTCTCTCTCTTCACGCGTGACATAAAAACAGACCTACACGGGCGGCGCATCCAGTTTAACGGTCAAATGGTCCGGCTTGACGGTCGCGCCGGCGAAAATCGCCATCAAATTGTGCTACACGAAGGACCAAACCGTGGACAGAGCGTGGAGAAAATTTAAAGACAACATCAAGGACAACAAGCAGTGCAAACAAACGGCGGATACGGCGGCATTTTTGGTGGAACCGTTTGAGTCCACCGGTTTGAGTGATGAGAAGGAAGTTGTGATTCCAATGAATACGGCGCCGACGACGTACACCGTGCAAGTGTTGGCCATGGACGATACCGGGGCGTTTATCCAATACGGGGACAGTTTGTTGAGCGAGTGCCACATTAAGATTGACACGTACGACAGACTCCCGATGACGTTGCAAGGTACCATGGGTTTCTTCTGCGCGTTTTCTTTGATTTTTGCCGGGGCTGTTTGGGTGTACGACGTGAAGAAGCAAAACACAATTGCCGCTCAGTGGGCGCAATAAACAATAAGCAGCAACGGCGTCTTCTTTCGTCTGTGCGCATGGTCAACGAAGAAGCGGCGGCGGGGAACCCCCGGGTGTTTTATTAACCAACGATCGATGTGAATATACATATTATTTATTGGTACGCAAGGACGGATGGAAGATTCAGAGCTATTTATTGCACGCGTGTAAGCGGATAAATTGTACATAGAGAACCATTTCACATAGAGAACATTTTAATTGAAAGGAAGTCCATCCCTTACGACGATATATGAAAAAATATGAGAAGAAAACCATCGCGCGCAAAAATTGCCATCATCATCATCCATTAAGAAACATTAAACACACACGAATGAATACTCTTATATATAGTTATACGTATACACAACAAATTTCAACAACAACTTTCACCTTAAAACTTCAAAACGTTCTTCTCGCAATCGAAGCCTATACTTTTCAAGTTCTTCTCGCAGCTTTCTACCATCATCGGAGGTCCGCACAACAAAACGACGTTCTCGTCGCTCGGTTGCGGTAAATGCGCTTTCATCATCTCGCTATTCACAAAACCAACGCTTCCGGTCCATTTATTCTCATTCGAATACAACTCCAAACTCGGCGTATCGACCGTGTAGTGCACGGAAAAGTTCAGATCCTTGGCGGCCAACTCGTCCAACTCGGCTTTGCACAAGATGTCCTTCGGCGACTGGTTCGCAAAAATCATGTTCACTTTCGTCGTATCGCCGACGTCGTTGAAGATTTGTCTGGCCACTTGAAGCATAGGCGTAATTCCAGTACCACCGCAAATCATAGAAATCGATTTCACGTTCGCTTTCTTTGCAACGGCGTTGGAGACGGCGTTGGTTACCGAAAATTCACCTCTCGCCGTGTATCGAATCAAACCGTTCGGGCCTTCAAACTCCACGGAATCTTCTCCGACGAGTAACTTGTCCAACTGCTGCGTTACGACGCCGTGATCGTAAATTTTCACCATCAAATCCATAAAGCCTTTCTCCTGGTCGTTGGTAATCGGCGTGTACGGACGAGACGTTTTACCGCCGTCGCAAGACACCATGACGTGTTGTCCAACCGGTAAGCCGAGAATGTGCTCTTTCGTCGGTAACTCGAATCTAAATCGTCTCGTATTTGCAGAAACGTCTTGTTTTTCGACTAGTTTTAACTTGACCTTCTCGCCACTTTTCAAAGTCACCAACGTGCCTTCTGGGTACTCGGTCACCGGTCTCGCCGATTTCGGCGCCGCGTCCTCGGTTTTCATCTTTTCAAACTTGGATTTCGGCGCCGAGCACGACGGGCAGACGTAATCCGCTGGCAACGAATCGAACGGTTTCTCCTCGGAATAGATGTACCCGCACCCGGTGCAAATGTGTGTTTGTTTCCCCAAAGCTTTCGGAACGCCTTTGGTATACTGCGCGGACTTGTTGATTTTCCACCTCGCGGCGTTGTTTGGATTTTCCGTCGGCGTCGATTTCCTCGTCGCGCCAAACTTTTCAATCATGACATTTTCCACGACCGGATACAACTCGGACATGGCCACTTTTTCGATCTCGGCTTTCTCTTTCAAATGACCAGTTGGACCAACCGTGCCGCCGATGAAAATGTTCACGCCGGGAACCATACCTTTCGCGCCGGACGGATCCTTGACTTGCGCGCCCATCAGACCGACGTCCGCGACTTGTACCGGCGCGCACGAGTTCGGACACCCGGTCCAAATCATTCGAACGTCTTTCGGAAAATCGAGCACGGATTCCAAGTGTTCCGCTAACTTGTACGCGTTTTGCTTGGTTTCAATTTGCGCAAACCCGCAAAATTGGTTCCCCGTGCAGGCGACGATGTTTCCAACAATCCTACCCGGTTTCGTCGAGTATCGCGAAAACAAGTCGTCTTTTAACAGCTCGTCGACCTTCTCTTTCGGAACGTTTGGAATCAAGAAGTTTTGCTCGACGGTTAAACGAATCTCGCCGCTGCCGTACTTCTCCGCCAACTCTGCGATGCGCATCATGTCGTCGCCTTGTAAACGACCGCCGACGACGTTCGCGCCAACCCACTGTAAACCTTCTTGCTTTTGGTCGTGGACGCCGATGACATTTCTTCTGACTTGCGTGCGATCGATTAAATCTTGTTTTGCCGCTCGCGCTAACGAGTTTGCCCCACCTGGCATTCTCGATTCGACTTCCGTGCGAAAGACTTCCAATCCCATCTCGTCCACCAACCACATCATCCTCGCTTTTTGCCTGTTGCCGCGATGGCCGTAATCTCTGAACGTGGTCAAGATCGCGTGCGTCATGGCGACAACATCTGATTCAGGAACCCACGCGTCCAAGGGGATCGCTTCCGCAGCTCTCGCGGAGGAGATAAACCCGCCGACCAAAACGTTAAATCCCATCTCGCCCGTCGTCTCGTTTTTCGCCGGGACAAACGCCAAATCGTTCAACTCCGGGTGTTCGAAATAATCCGACGAACCAACCACGCAGACGTTCCACTTTCTCCCCAAGTTGGCAATTTCCGGGTTTCCTCTTCCACCACCGGTGACATATTCTTGAATATTATCCGTAAACGGTCTCGTATCGATGATCTCCAACGGGTCGATCCCGGCGATGGGCGACCCGGTGGCGTTTCTCGCGTTGTCCAACCCGGACTGTAAAGAACACATCTTTAAACGCTCCAAGTTGACCATAATATCGTGCGCATCTTTCAACTGAATCCCTCGCATTTGAATGTTCTGCCTGGTCGTGATATCTGCGCACCCGTCGTCGCCGTACGATTGCACCAAACTCGCCAAATACTTCATCTGTTCCGAGGAAACGATCCCACCCGGCAACTTCAATCGCATCATAAATCTCCCGTAATGTCCTTTCCTTCGGTGAAACAGTCCCGCCCATTTCAAGCGATGGTCGATTTCATCTCCATCTCCCAACTCTTTTTCAAACTTCTCGAAATCTTCTTTCGTCGACCCGCTCTTCTCGCCTAAAGTTTTAATCTCGTTCAACGCGATCACCGTCTTCATGGCGTCCTTGGCCAATTTCAACTTTTCAAACGGATTCGTCGGTTTCTGCCACTCCTCTTTGACCACGTAGTACCCGTCTTCATCTTTATACACGTGCGCGTCCTCGCGAACGACTTCTGGGAAGTTTGGGAAGTATTTTTCCTTCGTCTCTTCGTTAAATGTTTTCAACGCGCTTTCGCTTTCCACGACATGTTTGAGCAAACTTTCGGAAGTGTTCACGTCTTTTGTCTGCGCTTTTCTTGTCGACGTTCTTCTCCCGCTGCTCTTGTTATTGCTCCCAGCGCGGTTCAAAGAAGCAATCGCCACGGCTGTTCCAGTCACACCGACGACGACCATCGCCGAAACAGTAGTGTTATTCAAAGAAGAAGAGGAAGAGGAGATGGACGCGACGTTTGGTTGGACGATGATGTTTTTTTTTCCGCCTTTTGTTGTCTTGGGTGCTAAACGATGATGATGGTGATGATTTTTAGCAGAGGACGACGAAGAAGCGCTCTCGTCTTTAAAAGAAGAAGAGGCGCCGCACTGAATTCTTACGTTATTTCCTAACGACGACGCGTTGAGTGCGGATCTCATCGCGTCTCTTTGTGTTGTGTTCGTGTGTACTACACGCGCAGCTTATTTTGGAGCAACACAAAAAGCAAAAGCGTGAAAAAGAGCGAAACAAGAAAAGAACAAAATTTTGTTTTTTCCTTCTCCCTCCTAAAAAGCGGAAAAAATGTGGGCACCGAAAATGTCGACCAAAGGGCACACAGGTGACCAAAGGACGAAGGACAAAGGACGGACAAATCTCTCATCTCTCTCTCTCTCTTTCGTGTCGCGCATGCATCTATTCACAGTTCTTCTTCCAGGAAGAAAAGAAGACACAGAATCACCCGTCCGAAGAAGGCGCGGAGAATCCTCCCTCCTTCGCGTTTCTCTCAGTATTTGCGCTCTCGAGATGGTGTCGTTGTTTCATCAGAGCGCGAGAGCACGCAGAAGAAAGCGAGCATCCGCCCGAGGAAGAAAAACAAACAAACAAACAAAGGACGGAGGCACAAAAAATCTCAAAAAAGTGCCAACGTGGCATTTTTCAGCGAGCAAAGCGCGGCAGACTTTTAGGGGATTGGCGTCGTTTGTTCACAAAAAAGTAAAGGGAAGAAGAGAATACGAAACGACTACTACTCCTACGATGATGATGACGACGACGATGACCACGACTCGCACTCCTTCTTCTGCGTTTGCGTCGAAGAAATCAGTGAAGTCGTCCTCTTTTTCGGGGAGTTTTGCGACGAAAAGTCTGCCTTCGCGTTCCTTTTCGAAACGTAACAGTTCTTCTTCCATCACCATCGGGGGAAACGCATTCTTCGCGAACGAGAGTTTAACACAAAGACGACAAAGACGAGCGGGAGGAAGAAGAACACAATCTTCAAAACTCATCGTGCGCGCGTCGGATAAAACGCCACCGGAAACGTTCCAAGCGGCAGTCGCCACGTCGGAGAAGAAAGCCAACGCGGATGTGTTCTCCACGTTCGCGTTGAGTTTTACCGCCGGGGCGCTCATTGGGTTCGGTGGTCTGTTTTTAACCACCGTGGGCGGGAGCTCGCCGGCATTGGCAGCCGCGAATCCAGGGCTCTCGAACCTGGTGAAAGGCCTGTTTGGCTTACCGTTTGGGTTAACCATGGTTATATTAACCGGCGCGGAGTTGTTCACCGGGAACGTGTTTGTGATGTTGAGCGGCTTGTTGTCGAAGAAAGTCACCCGGGCGCAAGTGATGAAAAATTGGCTGGTGTCGTACGCCGGTAACTTTGCCGGGTCGGTGTTTTTGGCGTACATGGCGTACGTGGCGATGACTTCGGCGGCGAATCCAGCGCCGGCGATTGCGATTGCAACGATGAAAGCGACGACGTTACCGGTTACGGTGGCGTTCGTGAGAGGGGTGCTGTGTAACTGGTTGGTGTGTTTAGCCGTGTGGGGGACGATGGCTTCGACGAGCGTCGCCGGGAAGATTTTGGCCATCTTCTGGCCGATTACCGCGTTCGTGACCATGGGATTTGAACACTCGATTGCGAATATGTTTTTGATTCCGCACGGGATGTTGTACGGTGCGGACGTGTCGGTGTCACAAATGCTTTTGGGGAACATTTTGCCGGTGACGCTCGGAAACATGGTCGGCGCCGCCGCGTTCGTAGCCGGCGTGCATTACTTAGCGTACGGGCGCAACAAATAAACGACGCGGAAACTCCTAATACACGTTTGTACATGAGATATTTTAAACGATGATGATGATTTTGATTTGATATATACAGAATACATATAGAAATTCTCTCCTCCTCTCTTACTATTTGACTAATATCGTATGATGTCCTCATCCATAAATCCAAGCTCTTTCAACGCGGGAATGCACGCGTCTTCTTCAAACGCCGGCGGACCGCACATGACGGCGACAGACGTTCCATCTTTAGAGGTATCAAAACCGTGTAAACCTATGATCTTCTTTGAAATTCGTCCGACTTGCATGCGACCTTTGGCGATATCAGACTCGTAGCTTTTATCCACCGCTTTTGAAATCAAATAGTGCATTCGAAACCTCTTCGGGTGTTCTCGCTCTAATCGATCCAAAGTGTATTTCAACAGAACGTCTTTTTCGCTTTTGTTTGCGTAAATAAATACGATTTCGGTTTCATCCGTCGGGTCGCTCAAAATAGCTACGATGAGTTGCAACATCGGCGCGACGCCGGTACCGCCGCCCATCAACGTCATCTTCTTCACCGGGTTCGCGCGAACTTTTTTATCGATGATTAATTTACCGCCATTCTCGTAGACGATGTGACCGATCGGACCTTTGACGTCGATAGTATCGCCTTCGTTGAGTTGATTCAAATACTGCGTCAAAGCGCCGCCTTCCGGGTAACTCTCGTTCGCGCCGGAGAAGTATATCTTGATGACAAACTCCACCGCGCCTAAAGTGCCGTTCAAAGACGACGGCGTGTACGCTCTCATGACTTTTCTACCTTTCCACTCACCTCTTAAATATAAGTGCTGACCGACTGGTATCCCGACTTGGTGTTCGGGAGATTCCAGTTGTAATCTAAGCAAAACGCAATCGTGCGAAAGCGGCACCTTCTTTTCGATTTTCAGCGGGATCCACTTCTTCGGGCTACATCCGAGCGGATTCTTCGCGTCGTCTACCGGGTGCGACGCGCCCGCCCACATGCGATCAAACGCCAACGCTTCAGCTTCTTCGCCTAAAACGATGTCCCCGTAGACGTCTTTGTTTTCTTGCCAGTGCTTGACTAAATCGACGTTTCCGGTCGTCGGCGTCGGCGGGTATACTTTCTTCTTGTTCTTCTCTTCTTCCACGACTTCTTTCACGACTTCACCAACGCCGCTCGCGACGAGATTCGTGACGTCAGCCAAGGATGACGACGACGGCTTCACGCCAACCTCGCCGATGTAATACGGTTCCAATTGCTTCCACGCTTTCGCGGAGTGCACTGCCTCGAAATCCTCCGTCGTGTCTTCGCCGGCGTTCATGGTGATTGACGCGTTCCCGCCCGGGTGTAAACCTTCCTTCAAATACGCGTTCGTGTCGTACACTTTCCCTTTCACGATGATCCAACAATCGTCCTCGGAGTTGTGTTTGGCGACTTCTTCTTCGGTGTAATATTTCGCATCTGCTGGGATGATGGATATTGGAGATTCTGTTCTCTTTTTCTCCTCCGAAGGCGGCGGTTTCACTCCTTCGACGACGTTGGATGCGCCGACGACGCTCGCAATCTCTCTTGTCTGTTTCGCCGCCGCTGATCGCAAAGTTAAATCAATCTCCTCCCCTGCTCTTTGACCGTCCAATTGCTCAATCACTGGCTCCCACTCACCCGCGGTGTGTCCCATCCACCCGCCTTTCAACGTCCCCGGCTCCGTCGGGTGTTCGCATCTCACGAATCGTTTTCCTAAAAATTCAACTTCACTCGTTTTCACTCTAAACTGAGGATTGTTCCCCATACCCATCAAGTTCCACGTCAAATCTCTCGGTTGGGTGTTGTTCGCTTCGTCCCACGCGCGGCATATGATTTCAGAGGATTCAACCAGTCGACTCCGTTCGACGAGTTTGGAAAATTTCACCCACGTCCAGTGTTTCCCGTATGCCGTCGGTTTCGACGGTCGGTGAATGTCGCACAACTCCCAAGTATATCCGCCGTTCAGAGATATCTCGCATCTCGTAATTTTCCTCCCGCCGCCGGTATACGCGTACCCTTTCACTAAATACTCTTTCTCGTCCGAGTTGAGTTCGTAATTGCATCGTATGTGTTCGCCGTGCGCCGGCGACGTCACCGCCGAGTTGATGTTCAGCTCGTTGAAAATATACTCCGGTTTCTCCCACCAGTTTTCCGAATCCGCGAGTTTCTCGTCCACGTGCGGAGGTAAAATTCGATTATCCCGGAAGTGGTAAAAGTTATCGCTCTCTTTGTTGGTGATTGTAATCTTGGACAACCATTTAATCATTCTCCCACCTATGTACCCGGGAATGATTAATCTCACCGGAAACCCGTGATCCGGCTTCAACTTCTCCCCGTTTTGCATGTACGCGATCATCACGTCTTGACTCGGATCCAACGCTTTGTGCAACGGAATGCTCGTCCCGTACGTGCCTAACTCCCCTTTCGGCAGCTCGCGCTCGGGTCCTTCGAAACAGACGAACAAACCTTCTTTCGGTTCTTTAACGCCGAGTTTAAACAACACCTCTCGCAACGGCGCGCCGGTCCACAACGAGTTTGATAATCCGGCGGCGCCCCAGTTGAACCCGATAGTTTTCTTCCGCATGTTTTGTTCTTTTCGTCTATTTCCCGCGCAGACGAGTAAAACCGGCTTCGTCACTTTCGGCAAGGCGCAAATATCCTTCATGGTGAACGTTTTTGACTTCTTCGGTTTCTTCGGTTTCAAAGACGAACTCGAACTCGAAGACGTTGAACTCCAATCCTCCACCACGATCCGGTGCGCGTCCCAAGTCAAATTCGGTACCGCCCCGTGGTTCCTCACGAAATGTAAACTCGCCGGCGTCACGTCCCCGCTTTCTTCTAACGTTTTCAAATCCGGTTCGCAATTGAACGGGTGCGTTCCGGTCAATCTGACCAGATTTGGATGTCGCGCCACCCAATTATCCGGGGTGTTTACATCTTTCACGTCTGGGGATTTCGCTTGAGAATCGTACTTTCGAAGGGAAGCGATGCTCCCGCCGTTTTCAGCCAGAAGTAACGCGAGTTCGGT
>Ga0115552_1000774_pt1 | contig 18642 bp, 14 predicted proteins | sample COGITO_mtgs_1103_3_FD_87178 | JGI IMG/M metagenome (GOLD analysis project Ga0115552, IMG submission 87178) | Pelagic marine microbial communities from North Sea - COGITO_mtgs_110328 | ecosystem: Environmental > Aquatic > Marine > Epipelagic | place: Germany:Helgoland, sampling site Kabeltonne...
ATTTAACTAAAATGAAACTATCTAAGAAGGCTTTTTCTAAGCTCCTTCAATCTGATACTGTTAATCAACAAGCTATTTTAAATTATATCAATAGCAACCGGCTATCTTTAAAAGATGAAGCTGATTTGATGAAAGCGTTGAATTTTATAGCTAAATAAATTTTTTAGAAGATAATTATAAAGATTACAAAGGCTTTATCAAACATATAAATAGGTCGTTCTAAAGAAACATTCGAACAAAAATGTTTTGTATCATTGATGAATTACAGTTAGGTTAGGCACGTCTTCGTACTTCTACGATGCTCAATATCAACTCCTACGTCATTACACTGCTTAAAAGTTACTAGTTACTTTTCACTATTTAAAATTTCTTTGACAGCCAATTGATACTTTATAGGATTGGTTGCTTTCTTTATCTTTTTATAAGTCTTTTGCGGATTGGAAAAAGATTGGGAAAAGTATTCCCAAAAACCTAACATTTTCATTTTTATAGGGGTCGGTCCAGATAAAGTAGCATCGTATTGTTGATAGATTTCGTTATGAAATGCTTCAAATAAATCCCAACGGTCTTTTGGATATTCCGTTGTATTGTTTTTGATCATACTAGGTAAAAACGGATCTGCAATTAAACCACGACCTATCATAAAATGATCAATACTAGGGAAACGTTCTTGCATTTTTTTAAACTGTTCTACCGTCGTAATATCGCCATTGTAATATAGTTTATGCTTTGCTACATCTATACATTTTTGAAAGGCTTCCAAATCGACACCACCTTTGTACAATTGTTTTCCAATGCGTGCGTGTATAGCAACATTTTTTAAAGGGTATTTATCTAAAATCGGAAAGGTATGTAGGATTTCTTCACTGTTCTCATAGCCCATTCTCATTTTCATAGACACCAAAATATCCGTTTCGTTGTGAGCACGATGTAAAATGGTATCTATTTTATTTGGATCACAAATGAGACCAGACCCCATTCCACGATTAGTCACCATTGGGTAAGGACACCCTAAATTCCAATTGAGTTCTTTATACCCCAATTGCAGTACATATTTAGCAACAAATAAAAACTCATCTGCATCATTTGTAATGACTTGCGGGATTACTTCTAAGGTAGTATTGTGTTCTGGTAATAAATCACGCTCGTAAGAGGATTTTACTTTCAGTTTCCCATTCAAACGAATGTAAGGGGCGTAAAAAGTATCGATCCCTCCAAAATATTTATTTTGGGCATTCCTAAAACGAAAATCAGTAAATCCCTGTAAAGGCGATGATAAAAGTGTAAAACTCATAGTTGATGCTTGAGGCAAATATAAGTGAATAGTTCGTTGTTATTAAATTTTAAATGGAGCGTAAATGTGGTACTTATTTTACTCCTATTGGGTATAAATCTAAGCACGCTTTCGCGAAAGCGTAAAAAAGAATACTCAAATCTGATATATAAATATTAAAAGTCATAACGCACTCATTTTAAATCGGCTACAACGCTTTTCTTAAAATTGTGAATATCTATTCTCATTTTGATTTTTTAACCTTGAGCGAAACCCTATTTTTGGCATCCCAAAAACAAAAAGATATGAGTGCAACATGGTATGAATGTAAAGTAAAATATAGAAAAATGGATGAAGCGTCTGGAATGCAAAAGGTAAAGACTGAACCTTTTTTGGTAGATGCTATTTCTTATACCGAAGCCGAAAGTAGAATTACCGAAGAGATGTCCGCCTATTTAAGTGATAGTGACGAAATTAAAATTACAAATATTAAAGTGGCAAATTATGCCGAAATACATCCTTTTGAGAATGCTGACAGATGGTTTAAATCTCGGGTATCTTTAATTGCCTTTGATGAAGAAAGCGGTAAAGAACGCAAAACGAACTTATACCTATTGGTACAGGCAAATGATGTAAAGGAAGCGTATGAAAATACAGTGAGCACGATGAAAGATACGATGGGAGAATATACGATCCCTGCTATTTCAGAATCTCCTATTATGGATGTGTTTCCATATTTTTCTGGTGAAGAAGGTGACCTAGAACGCTTGGAAGAATTTACCGCATTGAAAGATTCTGTACCTACAGATAACAAGGTAGATGAAAAGGCAGAAATGATAGATGCTCTTACAGTTGAAGCTGAGTAATTCGTTAAGCGTCTTAAATCCCTATAAACAAAGAGCCCACCTAAATAAATAGATGGGCTCTTTTAAAAACTTGAAGTGTATGTATTAGATAACTTTTACGTTTACTGCATTTAATCCTTTATTACCTTCTTGTAGATCAAATTCAACTTCATCGCCTTCGCGAATTTCGTCTCTTAATCCTGAAATATGTACAAAGTGGTCTTTTTCAACACCTTCTTCTGTTATAAATCCAAATCCTTTGGTCTCGTTGAAAAATTTTACTGTTCCTTTACTCATTTTAATATATTTAATTTTAATAATTATTTAGTAGTGTTCAAATATGATGCCACAAAGCATATAGAGACTACCAATCTATAGGAAAATAGTCTTTTAGAAACTTCCCACACCAATGTGTACCAGTATTAATACCGTCTATTAAAGGATCCATAACTCTCGCAGCGCCATCTACAATATCTAGTGGGGGCTGAAAATCGTGAATTTCTACTTTCTTTTTTGATAATGCTGCTGGATCTTCATCAGTCACCCAACCTGTATCTACAGCATTCATATAAATCCCAGATTTAGCAAAGGTGGCAGCAGCCGTATGTGTGAGCATATTTAAAGAAGCTTTTGCCATGTTTGTATGTGGATGTCTGTCTTCTTTTTTAAATCGATGAAACTTCCCTTCCATCGCCGATACATTTATAATATGCTTTTTGCCTGTGTTTTCTTTCATCATCAAATTAGACAATCGATTACACAACACAAAAGGTGCTACGGCATTTACTAGTTGAACTTCTACCATTTCTGTCGTTTCAATTTCCCCTAGTTTTAAACGCCAACTATTGGTCTTTCGTAAATCTACTTGCTGTAAATCGGCATCTAGTTTTCCTTCAGGGAATACTTCGGTTGTTTGTAAGGTCGTATCAAAACTATAAGGAATTTGTGAAAGTGCCGCAGAGTTACGTAAGCCTATTCCTGGTTCTGGTCCGTGCCAAGTAACAGGTAGCACATTATTTTTACTGGCTTTTGAAGGTCTCATGCTTACATCAGATAATTCTTGCAAACAGCTGATATGGTTTTTTAATAAAGGCTGTGCTAATGTAGGTAGCTGGTCTATGGATAATTTTTCATTTTCCATCAAATGAAAATAAAACCCTGAGGGTCTACGCACAGTTTGTGCTGCATTATTGATTAAAATATCTAACCGATGGTATGTTTGCTCTATGTAATTACAGAAAATTTCTACACTTGGTATATGACGTAAATCAAGTCCGTGAATATGCAAGCGATCACTCCACTGGGTATAATCATCTTCTTTCGAAAATCGAATGGCAGCATCTGCAGGAAAACGTGTCGTAGCCACCACAGTAGCTCCAGAGCGTAACAGCATTAAGGTAATATGGTATCCTATTTTTAATCGAGAACCTGTAATGATTGCCACTTGGTCTTTTAAATCAGTCGTTTGAAAGCGTTTAGCATAATTCAAATCACCACATGCCGTACACATTGTATCATAAAAATGATGCAGTTTTGTATATACCGTTTTACAAACGTAGCAGTTTCTAGGAGACTCTAATTCTAACGTGTCTTCTTGAATGGAGGTGGGCGCTAGTAATTTTGGAGCTATAAATAATGCTGCTTCACGTGCCGACCTAATGCCTGTTGTTTTTCTTGCATGCGTATCTTTGGCGATCATTTTCCGCTTTGCCGCTTTTTTAGCATCTTTTCGTCTACGCTGAAACTCATCACGATTGGGTCGAGATAACTCCCCAGCTACCTTGTAAAGAGCTATTCTTTGATCTTCTGGTAATCCAAAAAGTTGGTTGGTATCTTCTACTAATTCTTGTAATAATTTAATACAAGATGCGATCTCTAGATTCGGTTTGTTTTCAATCATACTTACTTTTACTCTTTTGAGATACATCAGATTTTATCGACGATATGCTTATTTTCTTCAAAATCTAAAACTATTTTGATATGAAAAAAATTTCAGTAAAGATAACCACTCTTTTTGGAGAGCAAACCATTGTGTACTAAAAAAGCCCCTCTGCTTGAGAGGGGCTAATTTTTAAAATATAAATCTGTATTAGATAACTTTTATGTTTACTTCACCAGAACAAATAGTACAAGATTGTAGTTTACAAAGTTGTAAAGACTAAAAATATGTAGCACATAAAACCGCTTTAATATTAAGTTTAAATCTTAGGTATTAAAATTTAATAAGAATTTTAATACCTAAGATTTAATTAAAAATTATTAGCAGATGTAGTAACCGCTCCATGGTATGTAACAGCAAACTTTCTGACCATTAACGGTTATAAACGAGCCATCACCGCGACATACAGAAGGTATATTTATACCTCCACCAGTACTTTTTTGCTCATCTTTAGATAATTTTTGAGCTCCTTTTAAATTTAAAAGTGATTTCATCATAATTTAAGTGTTTGAGATTAATAATAAATTTGAATAAATATAGCGATTATTCTACATTGATTAATCAAATAAATTATATTTCACAACATATACAAGTCTTTTATTCAATTATTTACAACAACACTTTTGTCTTATTATCGAAAATTTACCTCCTCAATGAAATAGCGTAAATCTTAATTTTTATATACTTTAGGCGCCTTAATAAATTATTATCGCTGCAATACAGGGAAAAATCGATATGTACTATTTGAAAAGTAAAAATAGAATAGATTATTAAACCTCTCTGCGAAGTACTTCTAAAGGCGAACTTTTTAAAACGCTCTGTATATTACTTAAACCAATTGCTAGTACTAATAGCGAAATACTTGGTAAAATGACTAAAAATGGAACGACTGATGGCACAAAGGGCTCTTTAAAAACGAATAATGCCAATAATAAACTGCTCACAAGTGCTAAAAGAATACCAACCAAACTACCTAGAATTCCTAAAAATAAATATTCTAAAGCCGATATCTTTACGATTTGATTATTTTGAGCACCTAAGGTTCGTAATAACACGCTTTCCTTAATGCGTTGATATTTACTGTTTCGCACAGATCCAATCAAGACAATGATACCAGTAAGCATGCTAAAGAATGCCATAAAATTGATAATCCAAGAGACTTTGTCTAAAATATCTTCTACTATAGTATATACCTGCCTTAGGTCAATGATGGATACATTTGGAAACTTTGCTACCAAATCTCGTTGTAAATCTGCTGAGCGTTGTTCGTCTGCAGCGTAGGTGGTTAACACATTAAACTGCGGTGCATTTTCTAACACGCCCTTGGGAAATACAATCGAGAAATTGAGTTGTATGCGTCCCCAATCTACTTTCCGAATGCTACCTACAATAGTTTCCATTAGGACTCCTTGCACATTAAAAATAATAGGATCGCCGATAGCTACCTGGGCATCTGCAGCTAGATTATCCGAAATAGAAATTTTAATTGGAGCTTGAGGCGTTTGACTAGCTACCCACTCCCCTTCTAGAAGTTCTTCTGAGGCTATGAGTGAATCGCGATAGGTGGTTCTAAACTCGTGATTTAGAATCCAACCTCTTACTTGACTGGTTGTATCTCTACGTAAGGTATTCACAAGCTTTCCATTAATACTGTGCATGCGCATAGTCACAAGCGGAATGTTATCAATGGGCTCCATGTTATTTGCACTGAATGTTTCTAACACATCGTCCAGCTGTTTGCTTTGAATGTCTAAAGCAATAATATTTGCGTTTTGTGAAGTTTGCCCCACGCTTGTCTTCGCCAATAAAATGTCTTTGGTAAAGTATAGCGTACTTATCAAAAAGGTGCCTAAACCAATTGCTACTATTAATACCAACGTTTGATTATTAGGGCGAAATAAGTTTAACAAACTTTGCCTAACGGTAAAAACGGCTCGTTTGGGAAAATAATATTTCACTAGTCTCATAGACATGATAGCAATACCTGCCAAAACACTAAAGGTTATAAAAACACCAACAACAAATGACAAGGCAAATAGCCCATCTTTGAGTAACCAAAACGAAAATAAATACAAAAACAATAGAATGATAAAAAAGACCACATATCCAGCTCTTTTTGATTTTTCTATAGGAGTCTGGTCTATACGAAGTACTTCTAATGGAGAGACATACCAAGTACGTATGAGCGGCAACAGTGCGAACAAAACTGACATAAAAAGCCCAAGCAGTACGCCCATAATTAAAGGCTGTACAGAAATACGAACGGTGACATCAAAAGGCAAAAATTCCTTTAAAATATAAGGAAATAGTTCCTGAAGACCAACGCCAATTAGTGATCCAATAATACCACCAATAACGCCTATCCCTGCAATTTGAATTAAGTAAATCAAAAAGCTTTGCCTTCTTGTAGCACCCATACATTTTAAAACCGCTACTGTTTTTAGTTTTTCTTTTATGTAAATATTTACAGAACTTGCAATACCAATACAGCCTAATAACAAAGCAATAAAGGCCGCTAGATTTAAAAATTTACCCACATTATCATAACGACGCCCCAAACGTTCACTGGTACTTGTGTGCGTGTCTAAATCGGCGTTTTGGTCGTCTAGAATAGGATCGATTCGTTTGTCTAAATCTACGAGGTCTATGGTAGGATTTTTATAAAAAAACTGATACTCTTTGCGACTTCCAAATTGTAAAAGTTGGGTCTTCTCTATAAAACGAAATGGAATCACGATGGGCGGCGCCACAGAACTAGAAATAGCTGTACTTCCAGGAATGGCTTTTAAAGCCCCAGAAATTGGCAAGGTTAACTCCCCTATTTTAATAGAATCCCCTGGTTTAATACTAAACTGCAACATGAGTGTAGCATCTACCAAAACGCCACCAGATTCCTGATAATTTAGTGCTGCGTCTACAGGTTCTGTATCTATGGTTCCATAAAATGGAAAATCTCCTTCTAAACCGCGAACACGTGCTAATTTGGTGCCGCCGTTTTTTGGAAAAGCAACCATAGAGACAAAATTTACTTCCCGTGCATTAGGTTGTAAAGAGTCAATAATAGCCTGTGCTCTTGGGTTAGGAAGCTCCTGACTATCAATAATAAAATCGGCGCCCATCAGGGCTTTGGATTGTAATTGAATATTATCTTTTAAATTCTCGCTAAATAGTTGAATAGAAACTACCGCTGCAATTCCCAAAATAATAGACGCCATAAATAGTAGCAGTCGTATTCTACTCGCCTTTGCATCACGCCAAGCCATTTTAAAAAGCCAAGCGGTATTGCTTTTAGATGTGAATTCTGTTTTGCTCAAAATGCTTACGTATGTTGATTGGTAAGTATTTGCCCACCTTTTAGTGTTAATATTTGTTGGGTTCTATTGGCTAAGTCCAAATCATGAGATATAATCACCAACGTAGTTCCTGCGTCTTTGTTAAGTTCGAATAGTAATTGGATCACCTTTTCTCCAGTTTCTTGATCTAAATTCCCAGTGGGCTCATCCGCAAATAAAATAGAAGGTGAATTAGAGAATGCTCTTGCCAACGCCACTCGCTGTTGTTCTCCTCCTGATAACTGTGAAGGGTAATGATGTAAGCGATCTGTTAACCCCACTTTATCTAACAATTGTTTTGCGATTTTAGTAGCATCTTTGTCACCTTGAAGCTCTAAGGGAACACTAACGTTCTCCAAGGCTGTAAGCGTTGGTAGTAATTGAAAATTTTGAAAAATAAAACCAACCTCTTTATTGCGTAATTGTGCCCGCTCATCTTCGGTAAGCGTGTTTAAATCGTAACCACATAAGTGTACCGTACCCGCACCGGGGGCATCTAAACCAGCACACAGACCTAATAAAGTGGTTTTCCCGCTTCCAGAGGGTCCTACAATAGCAAAAGTTTGCCCTTTTTCTACGTCAAAGGACACATCTTTCAATACTGTTAATTGTTTAGAACCGCTCGTATATGTCTTTTCTAGTCCGTTAATCTTTAATATCTTTGGCATATAAATCTAAATTAATGCTACAACAGACGCATCTGCTTAAAAACATACAAAGGTTGTTAAAGTCGTGGTATGATATGAAACCATTCTTCTTAAAGTTTTGTTATTTTCTGATCCTTTTTGTCTTTATTTCTTGCGGAAACGAAGCAAAAACCAAAGAACAACCTAGCACCCATACTTCAACTGCCACAGATGCTACTGTAACAGAAACAACTTCAAAAAAAACCATACTCTGCTTTGGTGATAGCATCACAGCTGGCTACGGTTTGGACGATACGAATGATGCGTATCCTGCACTGCTTCAAGCTAAAATTGATTCTTTAGATTTGGATTATGATGTAGTCAATTCTGGTTTGAGTGGTGAAACCACGGCAGGAGGACGTAGTAGAATACAATGGGTGCTCAATCAGGAAATAGCCGTTTTTATTTTAGAATTGGGCGCTAATGATGGTCTACGGGGAATTCCGCTAACAGAAACCCGAGCCAACCTACAAGCCATCATAGATGCCGTGCGGACTAAAAACCCAAAAACTACTATTATTTTGGCAGGAATGGAATTACCTCCAAATATGGGACAGGATTATACAACTCAATTCAGAGCTATTTTTGCTGATCTAGCTGCAAAGAATGATTTGCCTTTTATTCCTTTTATCTTAAAAGATGTAGGAGGAATTGCTGAATTAAATCAGAATGATGGTATCCACCCGACGGTTGCAGGGCATAAAATTCTAGCCAACACAGTTTGGGAGGTTTTAAAACCAGCGATCGATCGTCTTTAATTTTTTAGTGAAACACTGTTTTGTAAAGTCAGAAAGACGCATACAAAATGGTTCATTGAACGAATCTCGCTTTTCAGCAGAATCTATAGTTTGATACCTTCCAAACTGTCGTTACGACACATCATTTTTTGTTAAGTTAAGTCCGCTTTCGCGAAAGCGTATACCACTACATTTTAAAAATAAATAGCTCTTTTAAAGTAATTTCTATTGTAATAGATTTATTGCTTTAGACTTATGAGAAACTATTGAATCACTAGTTGCGTATAGATGTTGTCCCAAGACTTTACCACTCCTACATACAATAACAAAACCTTAACACTGTATTCTTGTTTAAGGAATGAAATAGTTTAAGTTATCCCTACAAAACAACTTTACATGAAACTATTATATATTAAAAGAGAAACAAAAACAGAAAAACGATACAGTTTTAAAATGGGAGAACTCATTACAAAAGTCACCTATATAAAAAGTTATTTTATGGGACTGCCTATCAGAACGATACATAAATATCGTGAAACATATTATGGCGAAGTAAAAAACTGCGATGATTGTGTACTCTTCATTTAATTCATCGATATTTGAAGAAATTCTCTGAAAGGAAAAATAAGACCCAATGATCCCTAAATTACATTATATATCCCAAGGAAGTTCTCCGAAACAACATCTGGTGAATATCCAAAATGCGTGTAATTCTGGGATAGAATTAGTGCAGTTAGATATAACACAACGTTCAGAAAAAGAAATTCTAAAGATAGCCCAAGAGGCAAGAGAAATTACTTCTCATTTTCAAACCCGATTAATTATTAACAACCATTATAAACTTGCTAAAGACGTAAAAGCAGATGGTGTCTATTTGGACAAAACGGGGTCCTGCCCTACGATTGCGAGAAAGCATCTATATACTTGGCAACTGATAAGTGGTGTCGCAAATACGTTGCAAGATTGTGAAACATTATTAACTAAAGAAGTTGATTATATACATTTAGAACCCTTTAGAGCTACAACCACTAAAGATCAAGCATTTCCAGTTTTAGGTTTAAACGGATACACTACTATTATAGAAACGTTACAAACCAAAACCCCTATAATTGGTTTTGGAGGTATTACTACAGAAGATGTCACCGCTATATTAGAAACAGGTATTTCTGGAATTGCTGTATCTGAAGAAATTACGCGTGATTTTAATACGATAAGAACATTTCATCAATTATTAAAAGCCTCTTCCACCGAAGAGCAGCGGCATACCTTCAAATAAATTACAAAGAGCATTTTCTAAAAACAATCTATTTGATAACAGATACTCATTATTCTATAAGAGATTTACGTATCTTTAAATAAAAACTATTGGATTTACTTACAGCATTAACTTGGTTCTCAAGTTTGGCATTTATTTATTTCGGGATCAACTGCTTTTATTCAAAATTTATTATTGCTGAGTTTGAGCGTTATGGATTGCCAAAATATAGAAAACTAACGGGATATCTTCAAATTATAGGAGCCGTAGGTCTATTAATAGGACTGTATTTTAGTCCGTTGTTACTTCTACTAGCGTCTATAGGATTATGTATATTAATGCTCTCAGGATTTATTGTTAGGATAAAAATTAGAGATAACTTTATTAAATCTTCTCCTTCTTTTACGTTTGCAGCCTTAAATTTATTAATAGCTTTAAAAACGTTTACTACTTATTTTTAAATAGCTGTAAAATATACAATAGTAAGATTCATTACCAAAAATAAGAAGGCAGGAAACGATTTATATAATTTGTCTTTTACAATAAGGTGCATGATGATAGATCCTGTTAATAAAGCAGCCAACCCCAAACTTGCTACTATCGTTAAGACCTCAAACTTTATAGAAGCTAGCAATAGCAGTGCTAAACTTACTTTTAAAAAACCTATCACGTAGCAAAAGGATTTTGAGAAGCCATATACTTTAAATTCTTCAACAATGGTTGTAGCATTGCCACCTCTCCATCTTGTACTTTTTTGTGGCTGGATTAACCATACATTTAAGATACTTATGCCTATAATTACTTTTAATATGATGAGTAGGTAATCGATCAATTCCATTAATTCTTGATTTTAATTGTGTTATATTTTTATCTAATTTATAAAAAATAATCTAACTAAAACTATACATCAGATATATACTATGTATGCTTCTATAATTAATTTTGATGCTATGATTTTTCGATTCGAGAGGAAACACCTATTGATTTACGTATTCTTAATATGTTTATATACGCTTTCGCGAAAGCTTTATAACGTTGACTCACTCATAGCAACATTTTAAGTACTCAAATAAGAGTGATTCGCAAATAGAGATTAGTTATTTAAAAATACTACATGTTATAACTAATCAACACTAAGGAAAATAGAAACCATATAAGACAACTCAGCGAAGTATAAGGCAACTCATCGATAGTTATTTTTTTTCAGTGGGTAATGATATTATTTTTGAATGAAATGAGTCATTGTTGCTTACAAAGCAATCCTTTTAATTAACGAGTTATCCCTATCCTATGAAAAAACTTTTACTTCTTATATGTGCTTTAAGTTCCTTCTATTGTATGGCACAAAATTATAGTATACAAAACGGTTCCGTTTGGAATGGAGAACAATTCATTAAACGGGATATCTATATTTCTAATGGTTTTTTTGTTGAAGAAAAGCCTTCTAAAACAGATTCTGTCATTCAAGCAGATCACCAATACATTATTCCTCCATTTGGTGACTATCATACCCATGCTTTTGACGGGGAATACTCCAAAGTAATGGACAGCACGTATCTTTCAAAAGGAATATTCTTTTCTCAAGATTTAGGTAATGATCCTGTAGGACGTAGAAAAAATCAATTTTTTTTAAATAAAAAAGAAACGATAGATGTGCGTTATGCCAACGGTATTTTGACTTCTAACTATGGACATCCTATTGAAGGTTATGAGCGAATGGCTTTAGGAATCAATTGGCCTAAAAATCAAGCACAAAGAGATAGTGTTAGAGAAAGTAGGTTATTTGAAAATCGATATTATTATTTGATTGATACATTAGAAGAAATTGAAACAACGCTTAATCAATTAATTTCAACACAACCAGATGTGCTCAAGATTGTATTATGGAACTCATCGGAATATGAGGAAAGTGAAACATACCCCGTCCTCAATAAAGGATTACATCCTATGTTTTTGGATCGAATTAAAGAAATAAGTGATGCTTTTAATATCCCCGTTGTAGCACACATTGATACCGAATTTGACCTTACTAGAGCCATAGAATCAGGAATTAAAAATTTTGCCCACGCTCCGTTATCTGCCTATGGAAACAATGGTGCTGTGAGTGATGATTTTCCTAGATTATCAACAAAAACAATCGAAATCTTAAAATCAAAAAATAATGTGGTTATAAACCCAACCCTTTACCGAACGTACACAAATTTAAGATACCTCCCAAAAGAGCGACAACTTAATGAAACAGAGTTACTTTTGTTAAGAAAATTTCACAAAAAACTATTAGTAGATTTAAAAGAAGGCGGTGTGAAAATTGTTGCAGGAGCAGATATGTGGGGAATTAATGCTGTTGACGAAATATATTACTATGCAGATTTACAGGTTTTTACAAATAAAGAATTACTGACTATTTTAATAGAAACGTCCAGAGAAATTTTTCCCAAGAGGAAAATTGGAACTATAAAAAACGGACATGAAGCTAATTTACTTATACTTAGCGCTAACCCCATTGAGAATATTAAAAATTTAAATACAATAGAATTAAAATTCAAAAACGGAATCATTTTACAATAAGTGTAAACAATCGTAATAAGTTCATAGAATGTAATTAGAACAATATAGATTTGCATATAGCTGACCTATTACGTCGTAAATCAGTAATTTCTCGAATCACTAAACTAAAAATACCAGAAGGTGCTTTTAGGATATTTGTTTTCTCCTTTTAATATACACCTATTTTAAAGTAACATGAAAGCGCATCACTTCCCTACAATCCATAACAAATTTCACTACCTTCCTGAAAATATCTGATTACAAGTAAAGTAGTTAATAACAATAGCGATCCATTATAGATTCGTTTTTGAGAACGTGTAGTTATCTCCTTTATGATAGAAGGAAAGTTTGATTTTAAAAGTTTTCAAGCCAATAAGATGACGTTGTTTTCTTCTAGTTTTGCTGAGTCCGCTTTCGCGAAAGCGTATATAGACACCTTATTCTTAGCATACGCATTGTATATTCCTTTTTGACTTTCTATCTCTCGCGTTATTACATTATAGGCTTTCTAAAAATTCCTGTAGACTTGAAGTTTTTGGTATGTTTAACTTTTTTGAAAGTCGATAGCGAGCTGTTTCAACACCACGAACTGATATACTTAATAAGGGGGCAATTTCTTTATTGGCTAGATTCATTTTTACAAAGGCAGCCAATCGTAATTCTCGTTTTGTAAGATGCGTATCAATAATTCTTAATTTCTCAAAAAAGCTACGATGTATTTCTTCAAAATGTATATCAAAAACTTCTAAATACTCCTCTCCTATTTTATGCTGATGTAATTTTCTGAAAATATCAAAAAGCTTCTTTTTGGATTGTCCGTTTTTGATTAGTTTTCGTAGCTCTTTCAAGTCCTCTTGAAGTTCAATGAAGGCTTGTTTTTTATTCACTAATTGTATGGTATAATTAGCTAATTTCTTATTTTTTGTTAGAACATCTTCTTCAAGAGTTATTTTATCTTCTACTAACTTTAATTGTTGTACCTCCAGTTCTAAGAGCTTATTGGAATTTTCAGTCGCTAGAACCATCTTTCTATGGTTTGCTTGAATTCGGCGGTTAATTAAACGATAGGTGATCCAACCGAGTAAAATGAGGAGTACAGTATAAAAAACAATTGCTACGGTACTTTTGTACCATAATGTTTCAATTGTAAAACTAAAAGTATCTGTCGTACCAAAAGCTCCCATATCATTTCTACTTTTTACCATAAAAGTGTAGTCTCCAGGGGGTAATAACGAATATTCCTTAAAAGCAACAGGACTCCAAGATGACCAATTTTGTTCGATCCCCTTTAACATATAACTGTATTGTATGTCTTTAAACATCCCCAATTTTGGAACTGCAAAATGAAACGTGATTAATCGATTTGCTTCTGGGAGTTTTGTAAGTTTACCATCAAGTGGGATAGGAATCGTTTTTCTATTTGTATGTAATTGATACGTTATACTAGTTAATTGTGTTGCTGAAATATTGGTACTCATTTGATTTAGATTATAAAAATACAATCCAGTTTTTGCACCTATCAATACTTTCATATCTCCCAATGAATGAATACTTTCCATACCTCGATTCAATTGTCCTTTTAAAGGAAGAAAATAATCTTTTATAAGCTCAGGAGTCTTTGAATTTCTATCAAAATACCCAATCTCATCATCTTGGACGAGCCATGTCACTTGCTGTTCTTCAACAATCTTCCTTGTGTTTGCCGTAGTTCCTAAAATAATGTTCAAGGAATCGTGTGGGATAAATGAGTTTTGTGATTTATCATACTTATATAATCCATGATTTGTTGAGAAAACAATGTTTGAGTCCCAATAATGGGCATTAATATTTAAATAGGATGGAAATCCATTTTGATCCGTATAGTGATCAATCGCATATACTCGTTCATAGTTGTCATCAATTTTTATTTTAAAAACCCCTTTATATCCATGGCAAACCCAATACACGCCATTTTCTTTGGAGGGGATAATATCTCGGCTAGATTCATTAAAACCCTTTAATTTATGAATCATCCTAAAATCTGTTCCTCTTTTCTCTACTAGATATAACCCATCATAAGCACATGCAAGAAACTGATCAACTCGATCAGGAATCGGAATGGTTTTCCAAATACCTGTAGTTATACCCAATTGTTCTAATTTTCCATCTTGATATACCATTAATCCTTTATCGTGATTAATGAGTATGGTTTCTCCAATATCATTTAGAGACCAAACCTGTCCTTCTGTTCCTTCAACTTTTTTAAAGGGGATGTTATCAAACAATACATTAGTCTCCTGGCTATTATCTGCATAATACATTCCTTTATTAGTAGCAAGTACTATCGTATTTTTATTAAGAACAACATCGTAAACAGATGCTTTATCAAACAATTTAACACCTGGTGGAGCATATCTTATAAAATCAAGCCCATTATTTAGCAGTACCCACAAACCTTCCTCCTCTTGAAAAAGTCCTAAGACAGTAGCATCTTGAATCTCTTTAAAAGCCAATGGAAGCTCTAAAAGATATCCATCTCCAGAGACCATAATAATTTTAGACCCCAAGGTTCCAAATACGTAAGTGTTCTCACTTTTAATAGCAGTGAGCACTGTTTCCTGAAAGCTCTCTACAAATACTGTATTTTTCTTACGTACGGTCTTTGTTTGGGTATTACCCTCATATATATGCCCACTCGTTGTAATGATCTCTATAGTAAAAGCTTTGGGGGAAGACACCATGGCGCTAATGGATTCATTGCTGAAATTTTCTGCGCTAAACATTTCGGAAAGTTGCCCAGAAGTAACATCATAATGTAAAATACCTTCTTTGGTATCTTGAACATAATATTCTGAATTTATGACCGCTGCAACTGTAAATTTTTCAGGAGCTGTGATATACGTACTCACGCCATTTTGTAAAACGACTAATCCATCAAAAGTTCTATAGATAATGGCTTTATTAGATTCATGTACTTGCCATACATTTTCAAGATTTCTATTTTGCAGTTGTAATTTGTCAACAATTGATTCGTAATAATATGTCCCAAATGAATCCCTTTTAATAAGCCCAAATTCGTTATAACCACCTGCAAAAACCATTCCTTGAGATGTATATAATAAGCTTCTAATAGAGGAACTATTAGGCAAAACTACTTTTTGCCATCTTTCGCCATCATACACCAATACCCCATCGTTATTGCCAAAATATCGAACGCCTGTACTGTCTTTGCACATAGCCCAAAATTGCGGATCTGCTTTAAAATCTTTGGTGGTAAAATGTGTTATTTGAGGAATATTTAGCGTCTCCTTAAAAAATGAATTTGAGTACTGTGCATAAAGAAAAACTGGACTGATCAGATATAGATATAAACGAAATACTCTTAAAAGGAACATCTTATATAAAAATTAGTGCCAGCTAAAGTTAAGTATTTATTAGCATTTTAAATATTTAAGCAAAGTGCTGAAAATTAGTTATTTAAAAATAAAAACGTACCTATGAAGTATTTTTGAAATCAAACGATGTAATTATTGAGTATTCAATAATAAGTGTTTCATACTCGTAAATTATAATTTTAAAGTGTAAAATATTAAGAATATCCTATTTTTTACAACATCACTATTAATTTTCTGTAGCAACTTTGAAAATAAGTTTGATGAGATACTATAATACGTATCGTTAGAGAAAAAGGATCAACGTTTAACCCTCAATTTTATCGTTATGAAAAACAAACACACCTCCAAGAAAAAGAAAATAATAGTTGCGTTAATGCCTCTAATACTTTTTCTTTTGTTACTTGGACAGCAACTAAAAGCACAAACTGTTTCAGTACATATTACTAAAGGAAACAAGACAGCACTCATTGCTCCACAGAATGATCTGACATTTATCAATATTGCACAAGAAAATCCTACGATTACGATAGACGAGAATACCCAATATCAAAGTATTGATGGATTAGGGTATGCATTGACACAAGGCAGTGCAGAAGCTTTACAAAAATTAACTACCACTAAAAGAATTGGACTACTCAATGAATTATTCAGTCCTTCTCAAAATAATATTTCAATGATACGAATTAGCATTGGAGCTTCAGATCTAAGTAATTCTGTCTATTTTTATAATGAAGAGGATGGAGATGTAAATATGAATTCCTTTAGCCTTGAAGGACCAGATATGACCTATCTCATTCCGATTATTAATCAGATCCTTGCTATTAATCCAAACGTTAAAATTTTAGCAACCCCTTGGTCTGCGCCGCCATGGATGAAAACGAACGGATCCTCTATCGGAGGAAGTTTGTTACCCCAATACTACCAAGCCTATGCAAATTATTTTGTGAAGTATTTGGAAGCAATGAACGAAGAAAATATTCCTATTTGGGGGATTACTCCTCAAAACGAACCTGAAAATCCATTTAATAACCCAAGTATGCTAATGGATGCTAATGAGCAATTGGATTTTATTAATAACCATCTTGGTCCAGCATTAGCATCTTCTCCTTTTAGTCCAAAAATTATAGCCTTTGACCATAATTGTGATAATACTGACTACCCCATTCATGTATTGAATAATAGTGCTTATGTAGATGGAGCTGGATTTCATTTATATGCAGGAAAAATCACAGCCATGTCTACTGTAAAAGAAGCGACTAGAAAAAACGTATATTTTACAGAGCAGTTTACGGGTATAGATGGTGATTTTGATGGTGATCTTGGATGGCACATGGAAAATGTAGTTATTGGTTCTTTACGTAATTGGTCCAAAACGGTACTTGAATGGAATTTGGCTGACTTCCCTAACTCTTTTCCTAGAACTGAAGGAGGTTGTGAAGAGTGTTTAGGAGCCATCACTGTCAAAAGTAGAAGACGATATATACGCAATGTATCCTATTACATTATTGCACAACTCTCACGATTTCTAGAGACTGATGCTGTAAGAATAGCGTCCAACAACTCAGGAATTGACAATGTGGTGTTTAGTAATCCTAATGGACAGAAGGTATTATTAGCCTATAATAAGTTTGGGGAAGATAAAGATATCACAGTAAATTGGTCTGGGAAATCATTTACCTATACCATGCCAGCAAGAACCGCTGCTACTTTTACATGGGAAGGTAATTTTGTTCAACAAATACCATTAGCACCTATAAATGTAAAGACAACACCAGATGAAAATGAACTTTTACTAGAGTGGGATGAGACCATTGAAGCAACTTCATACGAGTTACAAAGAGCTACGTCTGAAAATGGCCCTTTTACAACCGTAGCTTCAAACATACAAACCAACTCATATATGGATAGTGGTTTAACCACTGAAACCCGTTATTATTATAGAGTAAAAGCTATAAATGCAGTAGGAGAAGGACCTTATTCTGCTATCATAAGTGATGTACCAAGATTGATTACCATATATGCATTTCGTCAAATAGAAGCAGAAGATTTTAACGATTCTGAAGGCATACAAATAGAAGATACAGCAGATATAGGAGGTGGCCAGAATGTAGGCTTTACAGATACAGATGACTATCTTTTATTTGAAAACGTGGACTTTGGAAATGGTGCAGCGAGTCTCATTGCGAGAATTGCCTCAAATGCTGATTTTACAGGCGGTACCATAGAGTTTAGACTCAATAACCCAACAGGAACATTAATCTCAACCATAGACGTTGGAAACACTGGTGGCTATCAGATTTGGGAAACACGAACAGCAAGTACAACTAGTAGTAGCGGCATGTATGATCTGTACCTAGTATTTAAAGGAGGTGCTGGTATAGGTAATCTTAATTGGTTTCAATTTATCGCGCCCAGTAATCCTCCAGAAGGAGAAATTGTTCTAGGTGGAACCTATATTATCACCAATAAAAATAGTGGAAAGGTCTGCGATGTAGAAGGTAATTCATTAGACAATGGAGCTAGAATACAGCAATGGGACTCGTTTCAATCTGATAATCAAAAATGGATCTTAGAAAGTGTGGGAACAGAACTTTATAAAATAACTGCTGTAAGTAGCGCTAAAGTGATGGATGTAGTAGGCGGATCTGATATCA
>Ga0115552_1000829_pt1 | contig 18119 bp, 16 predicted proteins | sample COGITO_mtgs_1103_3_FD_87178 | JGI IMG/M metagenome (GOLD analysis project Ga0115552, IMG submission 87178) | Pelagic marine microbial communities from North Sea - COGITO_mtgs_110328 | ecosystem: Environmental > Aquatic > Marine > Epipelagic | place: Germany:Helgoland, sampling site Kabeltonne...
CTACGGCGCTGGTGTAGATGGTGTAGATGATGATATTCCGGTGATAATAAATGACGATGAAGACTATTCGTTCGAGAATAATGAAGTTGTCATCTCTTCCGACGTTGATGACGAGGATGAGCTCTTACCGGAGGTACTCCGGGAAGAAGAAGAAGTAGTAGCAGTTCAAGATATGCCTCCTACCGAGGCAGGTACTCGCGCTGATCAGCCGATTTTGTTCTCAGACGAGGAGGAGGAGGAGCAAGAGGAAGAAGTCCCGGTGATCGGTACCATGGAACCAAAGAAAGAGGAAGAGAATGACGACGATGAAGTCATCGTAATCGAAGAAAAAGAATCCCTAAAGGTGTCACCAGTTCCTGAACCTCGACCGCAAAGATCTCCGTCGGCAGCAGAAGCGGCGCGAATGCGCTTATCTTTGGCTGCTTCTCGTGAACCGTCAGTACCACCGTCGTTGCGCAAAAATTCTGCTGACGCTGCACCGATACTCTCGCGCGTCTCGCTGGCAACAGAAAACCAAGAGTTAGTCGAGAAGACGCTGGATCACATGCCTTTGAATATTTTGAAGGAGCACGTGCTGATCGCGAGAGAGAAAGCGGAGGAAGCTGAAGAACAGCGACGTCGAAGCGTCTCGATGCCACCTCCCGATCCGCGCGTACCGCGAACGAACTCCTCCAAAAAGAAGAAAACTCAACAACAACAACAAAATTCGGAAGGTTCGTTTCCGAGCGATGAAAGTTTGCGCTTCAAGAGACGACGACGCGAAAAAGTCCCGAAAGAGCCGTCTCCTGTGCTACCAGTAGCTCCCAGCGTTGCCGCTCTTGATGTCGTCGCAAACAATAGACATCAAAAACAGCAACAGCAACGCAAGAAACCTTTGAAGAAAAAATCGACATTTTTGGACGATATTGCCGGTGGCGAAGGAGGTGACGACGACGACGCGAACGAACAGGATTACGACTCTGATGATGCCCGTTTCATCGACGACGAGTCTCCAGAGACTGGAGGTGATGGACATCGTCATCATCCGCAATACTTTAGTTCGGCTGGAAACACGGACGGCGATACGAACAACCGCAATGTGCCATTTACAAATAACAGTGGGAATCCGTACACGCAACCGACTCCTATGGTGAATCTGGGTGATACTTTTGCTCGGTTTGGTCCGCGAAATCAACAGTATAACGTCCAGGACACGCCGCCAGATTCTTCGATGGAAAACCACACTCAAACTACGGACGAGTACGAGGATTCGTTCATCAATGACGACGAAATCGATTACGACACAGAAGAAGATGATGGTGCACTTCCGAGCGTTCGAAAACCTGATGAAGAGAAAAGGAAGAAGAGAGTTCTGGTTAAAAAATCAACGCATAACGTGACGAAGAAACGCGTGAGCAATGATAGCATGTCTTTGAGCGACCCGGCGATGATGGCGAAGATTTCGGAGTCTCGCCACGGCGTCGTATCGACTTTACCTTCGAACAACAACACTCAAGAAGAGGAGGAGGAAGGAGGAGAACACAAACGAAAGATGCCGGTGTCGCATGCTCCGCTCGTGCCAGTACCGCCTGTGATCGTAGACTTACTCGATGATGAGTTCGAAGACGACTGGAACAAGGGCAATTCCGACGACGACGATTGGTGAAAATACACAAAATATAGAAGAATTTTCCAGTAGAGAACGTAGTAAAGGAGCATATCATTTCAAATGAGCAGTAGTATCAAGAATAGTAATATCGTTAGTATAGTATAGTATCGTGTCGTATCGCTTTATTGCTGTTCGTGCGAAACATCTAGCGACGAAACGCCGCTGGAAGTACCTTTTGAATTTCCGTCTTTGTATTCCGTCTCGGAGTCGATAGAGTCATCATCCACGTGTAAGCGCTCGGCGACGTCTTTTACGAACGTCTCCAGATCGAAACACGAATGTTCGTTTTCGATGTCGTTGCTGTCGTTTTTGTCGTTTTGATGGTAGCGATTCTCTCGTTCGACGACGTTGTCCTCTTTGTTCTCGTCGTCGTCGTCGTCGGTTGAGTCCGTATTTTCGTCGTTGGTATTGTCGCTCCCGCTTTTGCTGCTACTACTGTGAACAGCAGTAGTAGTACTACTCGGAGACCCCGACAACGACGACGAAGAAGAAGAAGAAGAAGTCCCACATCCAAGCAAAAGTACGTTCTTCTCTTCTTCGTACTCCAAAAACAAACCGAGTGCCTCGGCGTTCTCCACGAAAGGTTCACCCCGCTGCAACTCCTTCTTGAACGCTCGAAACTCAAACAACCGTTCCCGTTGCTCCTCGGTCAATTCGCGATCAAACGGGATTCCGTTCTCGTCCAAGTTAATCCCCAAAGCGATGCGTTCCTCTAATCGTCTTAATCTTCGTTTCGTCGAGCTTTGTCCGCCGCCGATTCTTCGAAAAGATGGCGAGAGTCCGAACGCCGCTTCAAAATCATACGGAGAACCATAATACGCAACATTCATTCCTCCATACGACGAGATTTGCGAAGACGAGCACGTCGAAGAAGACGAACGAGAAGACGCCGAAATCAAAGGAACCATCGACCACGCGCCGCCGTCTTCTCCGCTCGAAGCTCCTTCATCCCGGTGGTGTCGAAACCCAGCACCGCCGACGCCCCCGCCGAGGCCTCGAGTAGCGTCGCCGCGGAACGACGACGACGGAGAAAAGTGCCGATAAAACTTCGCTCCCCCTCTTCCTCCTCCTCCTCGTCCTTCTCTCGGTTTCGGAATTCTCCCTCGTCCTCCTCCTCCACCACCGCGTCGGTACCAATAATACGAGTTTTCCTCCCGTTGTCGTTGTTGTTGTTGTTGTTGCCCTCGTCTTCGAAAACCTCCGTGGTCGTCCGTCGGTATCGTCGTCCCCATCGAGCGCACCTTCCTCAAAAAACCATCCACATCGTCGTTTCTTCCTCCACACGGCTCGGCGCACACGATTAACCCGAATCGCGCGTACCAGAAATATCGCAGAAACGTTTGCGACGGAAAGTGAAACTGCTTCGCGGTGACTCTTTTCCGGCGTAAAAGCGTTTGGGTCGAAAAGAAGTTGTTGTTTTCGTCGTCAAAGTTTTCGTTTCCGTTTAAGTCGTATTCGTCCGAGAATAATGGTCCTGTTTGGAAAAACGACCGCGGAAAATGCATGGACGTTTGGTGGAACGCGAAGAAAGGAGATGGAAACGTCGCGTCGCGGTCATTCGTCGTCGTTTTCGTCGTCGGAAACATACACGTTTTTCGTGTTCGTCAAAAGTCTGTCGTTTTTCGAAAATACGACAAAAATTTTTTAACAAGTATTTAGGGTCTGTAACCCTAAGGCTTGTGACCCTCTCTTTTGCTCCCCTTTTCACCGCAAATTTCATCGTCAAATCTCCACGCCTTTCCGGCAAAGCACACCCGCTCAAAGCGCAAGAATAATGCTCGCGACAACAACGAGACGAACCTTTGCTCTCGGTGGACTCCGACGGGTGCGTGAAATTTTGTCTCTTTTCTCTTTCTTCTTCTCGTCGTTGTGTTTTTATTGCCCTTGGAAAACGATCACAAACAGAAAGTCCCCGGGGAATAGAATTTTCGGATCCCTTTGTGGTTTCTTTTTCTCTCTCCGTTAGGAAAGAGAGCGAGAGAGAGTTTAGAGCGCTTCGTCGTCGTTCGCAGTTCACGATGTTTCTCTTTGATCTCTCTCTCTCTCTCTTCCCTACCTCCCACCCCGCTTAAAGCGGCGTTTGTTTTTCGTCGTACTCACCGAAATTTTCTTTCTCTCTTGGGGTAAATATATATCCTTTTTCTATACAAAACAGGCGTCCGCCTCGGTTCAAGAACAACGAAGACTCTTTTCCGCGGACGCGGTCCAATCTACGGATGAATCCTCCTGGGACACCGCCATTGCCCAAGGCGCCACGGAGGAAACGAAAAGAGAGCTCGCCTCTTTGGCGAAAACCATGGCGGATATCAAAGACGCGGTGCAAAGAGACGCCGACCGCTCGACGAATGTGGATTTCGCGAAGTTCAAGCAACAGTTAACCAACAGCCCGGAAATCGTAGATTTGTTCCAAAAAGCGTACACGACGTTAAAATTGCCAAAGTACGAGTCCACGGAAGTTGAGGACGTGACCAAAGCGTTTAAAGTTTTGGAGGACGAGGCGAAGAAGCAAGCGGCGGAGAGCGCGAAGAGGATCGAGGAGTTGGAGAAGGAGTTGGTCCTTCTGAAGGAAGAGAGGGAGAGTTTGGAACGGGTGACCATGGATGAAATTTTCGAACGCGAGCCGGAGATGAGGGAGAAGTTTAACGAACAGATCAAGAAAGATGAATGGTTTTAATTTTTAGCTTTTCGATTAAAGGTGATCATCTTGCGAGAGCGCGTTTCTTCTATGATGAGTTTTTTAACGAAGAGAGCGAGAGCGAGCGAGTATATATATACATACGTACGCAAAGAACACCGCTTAGCCTAGAGAAGTGTAATTGTATTCAAACAAAACAACAACGTAAAACGGTAAGAAATTACCACGCGCGCAGCACTCGCTGAGAGAGAGAAAGGGAAAATTCTCCTATTTTTAGCCCTCATAAAAACCCTTCACATCTATCACGCTGGTTTTGTCGTCAAAACGCACGCAGACCAACGGCGACGACATAAATAAAGACGACGATAACGACGATGCACTCGTCGTCGTCTCGAAAGGCTTTGGAGCAATGCGATGATTTCTCGACCGCAGGAGGAGGAGGAGGAAGCTCGGGAAAAGAGTCAAAAAATACGACCAAGAAGACAAAGAAGAAGACAAAGAAGAAGACCAAACAGCATCACGAGCACGCGCGAGGAAAAAGAATCTACCGCTTCTCCACGCTCGTTCCGAACACCATCCCGCACATGGTGATGAAATCGAGGAAAGATTGGCGCGAGATTCCGCTTTTTATGCAGCCGGAAAAAACGACTTTATTGAACACGATGGAGGAGGAGGAGGAAGAGGAGGAGGATCGTTGCGAGAGGACCGGGAGAGGCGCCGGGTCGGTGGTTACGACGACTTTGACGCCGAAAATTGATTTCTTTTACGCCGACGTTGGATGGATACACCAGAATATATCGTACTCGCGAGGTGGGGGGACGAGCGCGTTTACGGTGTGGCCAGCTGGAGGATTCGGATCGTCGACGCTCGCCGGAAAATTGAGCGCGCGAAAAGTGAACCACTTTGCGAACCACTCGGAGCTCACGCGAAAGGATTTGTTGGCGAAGAATTTACAGAGAGCCAGTCGAAGAGCAAAGAAAAACGGAGACTCTCGAGAGGCGGAAGCGTTTGAGAGGGTGAGTCCGAAAACGTACGCGTTGCCGGGAGATTTGGCGTTGTTTACGAGAGAGTTTGATGGGGCGACGACGGCGGCGGCGGCGATGGGGAGCGCGAGAAGAACGATAAGTGGAACCGCTAAGGAGAAGGACGGCGGCGATGATAACGATGAAAATGGAGATAAAAGCAACAACGTGTGGATTATGAAACCGATCGGGCAAAGTCAGGGAAGAGGGATTTTCTTCGTCTGGAAACGAGCGCAAATACGGCGATGGCAAAATCGAAGGAAGAAGCTCGACGAGGAGTTGAATGCGAATAACAACGTGAGCGGCTTTTCTACTGCCACGGGTTCGTGTTTGCAGTATCAGCAACAGAGCGAACATTGTTCTCCTTCCCATCAGAATCAACACGTTTTCCAACAACTACAACAACCACAAAACAACAACGCGACCATCAACATATGCAAAGAAAACTACGTCGCGCAAAAGTACATTCATAACCCACTCTTAATAGGTGGAAGGAAATTCGACATGCGTCTCTACGTGCTTGTTCTGTCGTTTTCGCCTCTCGTTGCGTACGTTTACCGCGAAGGCTTTGCCCGATTTTCCTCCAAGCGGTATGAGAGTAAAATCAAAAGTAACTCGACGGAGAACTATTTCGTGCACTTGACGAACCATAGCGTGCAAAAGAAAGGCGATAACTACAACGCGAGCGTGTGCGATTTGAAATGGCCTCTTCATAAACTTCGAAGACACATTCGAGCGACGTTTGACGCTCGCGCGGAAGAGACGTGTTTTAAAGAGATTGAACGCATGATTAAACTTTCGTGCGACGCGGTGAAATCGTCCATGATTCGCGACGAGCGATGTTTTGAGTTGTATGGGTACGACGTCATGCTCGACGAACATTTAAAACCGTGGCTGATCGAGGTGAACGCGAGTCCTTCAATGACTGCAGATTCAGTTTCAGATAAAGAGCTCAAGACGCGCGTATTTGAAGACGTTTTGAACTGCGTAGATTTTGAGAACAAGTTTACGACTGGTACAACGAAGGAACGAGAGGGTACGAACTGCAGCGAAAGAAGTAGTAATAACAACAGCGATAGATCGACATTCTCAAGAAAACCGACAAATCCATCGTCGTACACGTCGCGTCTCGCGCAATTTCCTTCGCGAGTTGGAGGTTTCGACGCCATCGTCAACGAATCGAAAGAAAAAGAAAAAACGAGCGAGGAAAAAAAAACGCCAACAATTGGAACCGTCAACACCGATCGCGAGGATAATTTGAAAGAAATAGGCGTGTTATCGTCCTCGGACGACGAAGACGAAGACGAAGACGAAGGTGAAGACGAAGACAAAGAAAGTGTACAGTGAGGAAACAGTCGCAATGATAGATATTTTTTTGTTCGAGTCGTCTTGAAAATGTACACGTTTTCACACGCTCTCTCTCTTTTCCTTCCTTCCTTCCTTTTTACCTCTCTCCCTCTCCCTTTCCTTCTCTTTCTCTCTCTTCGCAACATGTCTTTCCCGCAGCATCGCGTTAACGACTGCCTTGCGCCATCCTCTCAAACTGTTTGCTCGGCTCCATGTCCACCCCTTCCTTCAAGATCGGATTCCCGTTCTCGTCCAAAGGCCACGGGTTCCCGTCCACATCCACCGGCACCTCCAACTTTTGCAAAGTCGGCGTCGACCACGGATACTTCTTCACCATCCCATACTCGATCGGTCGATCAAAATTCACGTTAAATCTCGCTTGAAACTTCCTCTGCGCCTCTTTAAACTCCGGCGTCGAGAACGACAATCTCGGATCTTCGTACTTTCGAGATTTTTCCAACTGTTCCGTGTGTCGTCGCATCTCTTCCAGAAGATCCGTCTGTTGCTTGTTGTTCGGGTCGACTCTTTTTTCAAACTCTTCCAACTTGGCGCGGTCTACGTCCGCTTGTAGCTGGCCTCCGGTCCATGAAGTGTTCATCTTTGTTTGATATCTCTCTCTCTCTCTGTGTGTGTGTGTGTGTGTTCTTACGCGCGTTCGTGTGTCGATGTTGTTCGGAGTTTTACGAGAATGGGAAAATAAAGCGATTTTAAGCGTTTTTCATTTATTAAGCTCGAGAGGCAAATTTTTGCCAGAAAGAGGTTTTAACGAACTTATCTAAGACCACCATTAAAATGGCAGCCTCCACGCCCTCTTCTTCTTCGGAACAATACCACTAACGAAGAAGAAGAAGAAGAAGAAATGACGCTGTTCCTGGAAATATTCCTCGCGGCCTTTCGCGCGGTCGCCAAATTGTTCATAATGTGCGCGTTCGGCGCGTTCGCGCGGAGGAAAAACTTACTCGGGAAAGAGTTGACGAAAAACTTGTCCTCTCTGAATGGGACGATTTTTTTACCGTGTTTGTTGGTGACCTCGATCGGGGCGAGCGTGACGTTGGAAAAACTCAAGAAGTTGTGGCTTTTACCCGTGGCGGCGTGTTTTAACGTCGTTTGTGGGTACGTGTTTGGGAGAGTTCTCGTGTTTAGCAGCGGTGGCGGTAATAGGAATGCGGATAGGAGATGGATGACCAACAACGTCTGCGAGACGCCGGAACGGTTTCAGAGAGCGGCGTTGGCGAGTTGTACGTTCGGGAACGCGTTGGCACTGCCAGTCGTCGTCTCGGTGGCGATCGCGGAGACAGGCAAGGTTGGGAATTTAGTGTTTACCGAGGAGGATAAGGATAAGTGCGTGTTGTACATTGGCGTGTATTTGATAGCGTTGAGTCCGCTTATGTGGATAGTCGGTCCGAGCTTACACAAACCGCCGAAGACATTTTCATCGCATCAACAGAAGAAAGCGACGACGTCCAGAAAGGCAAAGGAGAGCGATGGGAATTTGCACCTCCAAAACGCGAGCAACGATTTAGAAGAGGAAACGATTGATAATTTCAACGAGGATTTTGACGAGTACGACGACGACGAAGATCTTCCGGAAGGAGACGTGGAGTTACAACGACTCACGCCGCCGTCCAGTCCGAAATCATCAAACGGTAGATTCAAAAGTAGTAGTAACCAAGGGTTTGGCAAAGGAAGCGACGGAGGGAGCGAGTTGAACGACGAAAACAACAATGACAACGGTGTGACCACCATAGGAGCGACCACAACAACGACGACGACGACATCTCCACTACCCATTACCACGACCACGCTCAGAAGAAACCCATCATCGTTCGAGCGTCTCTCCACCACCATCTCCGAATCCTATCGCAAGTCCAAACAAGTCGTCAAAGGCTTCGTCAACGTCAACATGTGCGCCTCGATATCTGGTTTGATCTTGGGAATAATTCCATTCACTCGGCACTTATTCTTCGACACCGAAGGCGCTCTGTACTTTGTTTACAGAGCGCTTTACTCCATGGGTCAAGCTGCCGTTCCTCAAGTCCTCGTCATCATCGGCGCAACTTTAGCGAATGGCCCCGACCACTCCTTCGCGCCGAAACGAACTGCCGTCGGCGTCCTCTCCGTTCGATTCCTCCTCCTCCCTCTCGTCCACGTCGGCGTCTATTTCCTCTTCAAAAAGCTCAACAGCTCCGCTTTACCGTCTACGAGTGGCACCGACCACACCTTCTGGCTCATCTTCCTCATCGAAGGATGCACGCCAACCGCGAGTAATATGGTCTTGCAAACCATGATGTACTCCAAAGAACCGGAAAAAGCCGCCGCCGGGGTCGCCAGTTTACTGTTTTGGCAATATTTGAGCGCTCCGTTTTTGTTGACTGGGTTCATATGCCTGTTCTTGAGCATAATTTAGATAGATAGATAGATAGATAGCGCGTGTTGTAAGTCATACTAGTACGTAGACATCTGAGCGTCCCCGTGACATTTTCGCGAGTTCGCATCTTCAGAACTTTTTCATCCTATTTCGAAGGAAAAAAACACCACAAAAAGCAAAGGAGAGCGATATGTACCACCACGCGCGACGGAAAGCATTTACGTCGATGTTTTCGGCATCTTCGCGTGCGTCTGAACACGCGGCAGACTTTTTAAAGCGAAACGTGGGGAGTTTTTCCTTCGCGTCGCCATCTTCGTCTGCCTCGTCGTTAAGAACCAATTCGGGGAAATCTTTGTCGCACGGATATCGTCGTCGTCATCAGCAACACCAACGGGAAGCGGCGTCAAATGCGCGTCGACAGCATCAGAGAGCTTTCACGCACTCTTCTTCCTCGCAACAGCAACAACGATTTGGCGGAGGAGGAGGAGGAGGAGGAAGAAGAGGAGCCGCTGCCGCTGCTGCCAAAAGCAAATCAATATCGGACAAAAACCAAAACATGCTCTATTACCTGTTAGCGGTGACCTCATTCACGGTTGGCGCGTCGTACGCGTCGGTCCCACTGTACCGAGCGTTTTGCCGCGCGACTGGATTTGGAGGCACCACGCAACGAAAATCGATCGAAGATAAAATGGAAGAGAGAGACCAAATGGACAAATCTATATTAGAAAAGGCGAAGAAACGTTCGATTGAAATCACGTTCAACGCGGACGTGGCGGAAGGTTTACCGTGGAAGTTTACGCCGACGCAGAAGAAGGTGACGGTGACGCCTGGGGAGACGGTGTTGGCGTTTTATACCGCGGAGAACACGAGTTCGAGCGCTATCACTGGCGTGGCGACGTATAACGTGCAACCAGGCAAAGCCGGGCAGTATTTCAACAAAATCCAGTGTTTCTGCTTCGAAGAGCAACGTTTACGAGCGAAGGAAAAAGTGGACATGCCGGTGTTTTTTTACTTAGATCCAGAATTCGCAAGCGATCGAGGGATGGAAGACGTGAACAGCTTAGTCCTGAGTTACACATTTTTCCAGAGCGAAGATTTCGACGGCGACGAGTACGACGAAAGCAGCGAAGATTACGGAAGAGATGGAGGAGGAGGATCAGGAGTGAAACTCCACGGCCACGGCCCTTTAGTAGCGACAAACGACGGTAAGAAACTCGTAAACATTAGTAGCAGTCAGTAGTAAAGCAAATCATCGCGCGAAAACGAAGCAGAGATTTAAGCGCGTTCATCATAGCGTTCATGTATTTGTATTCATCACAACACGTCATCAGAGTAAAAGTAAAGCGCATACCGCCGCCAAAGTGCTCAGATTTAAGCGCGCTCTGCATCTCTCGTAAAAGGAGAGAAAATTCAAAAATCATTCCCCAAAGCAAACGCGCTTCAAACACGCACACACACAAACACACGAACAGTTTTGACGACGCCGATATTGGCGATGGGAGGCAACAACAAGCGCGTGAAAGTCTCTCCTATCCCCTTTGACACCGATGGTGGTGAGAAGCACGTTTCTTCTTTAACTTCTCTCTCGTATCTCAAATCGCTCCAAAATCTCATCCGTTGCGACGGGTGCCAAAACGCGATGTGTCTCGACGACGAGAGGAATCCACCACCAATCACGCTTCATTGCGGGCACACGATCTGTCGCGATTGCGGGATGAAAGCGACTGAACCGAGGAAAGGGTTTTACGAGGCGTTCTGTCCGGCACAAAGTGGGTGTTCGGAGCAAGTTTTCGCGAGAGATTTTACAGATGCAGTCGTGGGAAACATAAAAATGGTGGAAATTGCGCATCGGGCTCGAGAGCTGGAAACGAAGATGCTGAAGGAGAAACGAAGGAGAGAGGATGCTTTTTGCGCAGGAGAGAACGCGAAAAGGAAACTGGGGGAGAAGGACGAAAATAACAACAAGGGTATTGAAAACACCGCGATGATGGTGGCGAGGGCGGTGCCGACGCGGAAGTTGACGGAGGCGTTCGAGTCCGCGTTGTTGCGGACGGCGTGCGAAAGCGCGATGGAGATTATGGGCGATCCGGATGTGCCACCGGGAATGGCATCGTTTGTCGATGGTAGCAGGGAGAAAGAGGGAGAGAAGTTTGCAAAGTTGGAGGCGCGAAGGAAGGTGATTATGGCGTCGGCGAGCGAACGCGAGAAAGCGGAGGCGATGGAGGAGTTGTCGAGAACGATTGAGGAGTTAAAGGAGAAAAGGGCGAAGATACGACGCGCGCGCGAAATGCTGGAAGAAAGAGAGAGAGCAGAGAAGGAGGAAAAAGGACCGTCGTCGTCTCAGGAAGACTTGGCGGTGCTGCGAGAAAAGGTGACGAGAGAGATTGACGCCATGAACACGAATCAATTGCGCGCGAGGTACGTTCACATGCACGGCAAGCAGCCGGTAAAAGGGACGACGAAGAGCGATTATCGGAAAATATTTGAAAACGTCGACCCGAGCGTGTGGTTAGCAGCGACGGAATATATAGAAGCGAGCAGGAATAATCGATCGCAACCAAGTCAGGATCATCAATTGCAACAAGAAGGCGTTCTCCTTGTTCGTGATTCGCTAGGGGTTGGCGAGGAAGACGTCACGATGAGAAAAGGGGCTATGGGAACGGCAAAGGCGACGACGACGGCGACGAAAGAACTCTTCCACAACCCGTTTTCTCGCTTGCGTTCTTCGACTAGGATTAACAATAAACGACGCGCGTCTGAGAGTTTCGATATTCCTGAAATTTTCGCGTTGACGAACACGTCGAGCGAAACAGAGCAATCGGTGAAAGATGCCGCGTACGATGAAATATTAAATCAGATCACGCGGTGCGGAAGGCACGTGGTTGTCGTCAAAGACGACGATGAACCGCTAGGTGACGACGTTACCCATTGTATCGTGACGAGTGGCGCGACTATCCATTCAAACGATGACGACGGAAAGACGAAGAACGGGGCAAGAAAGAAGTACGTCATTAAGAAACGCTCCGTGCGGTACTTGGAATCCTTAGCGAGAGGTATTTGGATTGTATCGAGCGAATGGCTCGACTCGCGCAAAGGTTTGAAAAAGTATGCCAACGAAGAGGAGTTTGAGATTCACGACGCTGCCGGTACTTGGGAGGACATGGGAACCAATGGGCTACTCGATGTGAGGATTTTTAACAGCGCTTCTTTGCATCGAAAGAATAAAGAAAATTTTTCCGGGTTGGTCGAATCTTCGGAGTCGGATTCGTTGATGCTGACGAGAAGAGCGCGCACGACGAAAGAGATTGCGGCGGCGAAAAGTAGTGGGATCTTTAATGGCCTCAAGATAGTCGTAGACGTGCCGGATTTTTTCTTCGCATCATCGAAGACAGAATGGTCTATCTGTAAGAGCGATTGCGAGCGAATATTAGAAAGCGCGGGCGCCGAAGTGCTCCGGGAACGAGACTATGTCATGCTTGACTCGTATTTTGAAGAGAACGAAACGGATTCTCCCGTTCCGGATAGCGAAGACGACGAACAAGACGAACAAAATATAAAACAGCAACAACAACAACAAAGGAGCAAAGGAGAATGGAAATTTAAGGAGGAGGCGTGCGCCTCGGTCGACTTCGTTTTGCTCAACGGCGACGCGCAACCTGAACTACAACGCATCCAAGGAGCGAAACAGATTTTTCCGAGCGCAAAAGTCGTCGATTGGCACTGGTTTGTCGACTCTTTAGTGAAAGGGTACACGTTAGAAACGGAGGACACGTACGAAATGCCTCTCGGCGTGCGCTACCCTCGACAAAATTTTCGATTGTGAACAAACGCGTCTCTCTCGCTCGCGCGTGCGACCAGCGCACGCGACGTCTCGGAAACGACGTCGTTGCGGCGCGCGTCAAATGTATAATAATAGTGTTTCTTTTTAATTCACATGTACAACAAAAAACAACTATCGATGATTTTTCCGAAGCGAAGAGGGCGGTGGTGTGCCTTTTCTTTCTTTTATCAATTACGCCGCAATCTTCAACGTCACCTGTTCTTCCTTTCCGTCCTCGATTTCCGAAGAAGAAGAAGTAGGATACGTGCATATTCCCAAACCTTGTATAGGTTGACACTCCGCACGTTTCGGGCACCCGCCGTTCGTCCCGGGTTCCGGTCGGCAAATCAACGCGCACTGCGACGGCGTCGGTGAACTCGGCACTTGCAAAACGCACTGCCCTTTCGCCGAAGCGCCTTTGTACGCATCCGCCGGGCAGGGCATATTCGACCCACATTTCGGGGAGCAAAAACTGTGTGTTTTGTGTGAGAGGGAGAGTATATGAGAGAGCATTTTATTAGTCATGAATACGAAAGGTCATATTAGCAATCCCAACGAGAAAGAGAAGGAAAAACGCGATTTGATACTCGAAACGCTCTCGAATCTCTCTAAAATCTCACCTGCCCGCGATTCCTTGTATTTGCACCTTCATCTCGTTCGGCAAGCACGAACCCGTGCTCGGGTTCCCGTACGGTTTCGTGTGTATCTTTGAAACCTCCTTTTCCTCCTCGTCCTTTGCGTCGTGTAAAAATGCCTCCACGGCGGTCAACCACTCCGGAGACTGCGCGTTGAGCGCGACGGAGAGGACGGTTTTTTCTTCCAAAACATCATCGGCGAGCGAGAAAGAGGAGCACGAGGAGAGAACCAAGAAGACGAAGAAGAAAAAGAACGCCGAAACGGTGGATGATGATGATGGTTTTATTCTCGTCATCGTCTCACTTTTCTCTTGTCTTTTCTTTGAAGTGACGAATAAAAAATGGAATAAAAAATGGCAAAAAGAGTTTAAAAGCGGGAAATAATAACGTTCGTTTGATTCGTTCGGAATGTAATGCAAATGACTATTAATGAGCTAATGAAAGTTACGCATGTGCGTTTTCAAATTACTAGATTGACTAAAACGCTTCTCGCACTCATCGCACTCGTACGGTTTCTCGTGAGTGTGAATACGCATGTGCATTTTCAAATTACTAGCTCGAGTAAAACGCTTCTCGCACACATCACACTCGTACGGTCTCTCGTTCGTGTGAATACGCATGTGCTCATTCAAACCACTCGATTGACGATACCTCTTCTCGCACACTTCACATTCATACGGTTTCTCGTTCGTGTGAATACGCATGTGAACTTTCAAATGACTAGAATGACGAAACTTCATCTCGCACACATCACATTCGTACGGTTTCTCGTTCGCGTGAATACGCACGTGGCTTTGCAAAGCATCAGCTCGACTAAATCTCTTCTCGCACACATCGCATTCATACGGTTTCTCGTTCGTGTGAATACGCATGTGTCTGGCCAACTTGGATGGAGTAACAAAAACCTTCTCGCAAACATCGCACTCGTGCCCTCTCTTCCTCTTCACTCCTTTAGCAATACAAGCCGTTTCCTCTTCTCGCATCTGATGATTTTGCTCCACAACATCATCGTCACACGGCACGCACATGAGCATCCTCCGCAATCGCTCCACGTCGTCGTCGTCGTCTCCCTCTTCTTCTCTGTCACCACCCTTCCTCACCACGACCACCGTTTTCACGTTTTCCGCTCGTTTCGGATGTTTATTCTTTCGTCTGCTGCTTCCCGTCATTGATTTCAACGAATACTATAATACTACTGCGCAAAAACAACAAGAGAGTAAAGTAAAAGTGTGTGAGATTCTGGCGAAATCCCTACCTTGTGATTGAAACATCAAACTGGTGATCGAAACCACGTTTTTCGAAAAAATTTGGCAAAATTCTACCACCACGGTGCACCTCGAGTGCCCGAGAGAGGCTATTCGTTCCCACGAGAGACCGATGGAACCCCTACTTGAGCACCAAAAACAAACAAAAATGGCAAATCCCCTATTCAGAGCGATGCTCTAATGTGTACGCATTCCCTCTCGTAAAACTCCCTCACAGTGAGTGCATCACAGAGACGATAGAATACACACGCGACGACCACAAACGGGAACGGGATGATGATGATGAGACGAACGAACGCGTGCTCTTCTTTTTCTCTCTTCGGTCTTCTTCCAAACACACCTTTGCGTTGTTGTGTACGTCGTCGTCAACAGAATCGTAAAAATCATCATCGGACGACGACGACGATAAAGATGAGTATGATGACGACGGAACAAGACGCGTTCGAAGACGCGATGAAACGGTTCGGGATTCGAAGTCAAATTCGATTGATGACGGTGGGAGAAAAAGATGAAGATGAGATGAGATACGGCTTGTTCGCGAACGGAAATGTTGGTTGGACGGAGCCTGGAGTGTTGTTAGAGGTCCCTTTAGACGTGTGCATAGTCGCGCCCATAGGCGATGATGATGATGATGGAGGTGTTATTGCGACGAATAAAACGGCGTTTGATATCGTCAAAGTGTTCGAGAAAAGAAACGCGTACTTACCTACGTTTGCGAAGAAGCTGGTGCAAGCGAAAACGAGCGAACGACGCGAGATGGGGTTGGCGTTGTGGTTGCTCTGGGCGATACGCGCGGATACGAAAGGGAATGACGTGTGGCGAGAGTACGGTCAAAATTGGTTACCGAAAGATGCGCACGAGTTACCTTCGATGTTATTGGCGAGAGAGGAGGAAGAGTTGAGCGTGTGCGCTTCGTTCGATCCGCAGTTGATCGAGGACGCGATGCAATTGAAGAAGAAGATAAAAGAGATGTTTGTGAAATTTGAAATTCAGTTCAAGAGCGAAGAGGAAATTGGCGTACGCGACGGCGTGAACGTCGAGGATTTGTATTACGCGTTTTCGTTGATTCGGTCTCGGGCGATTGCCGCTAAAGTTGGAGAAACGCCCGAGTCGCGAGTAGATAACACCGACGTCGCGGTGTTGGCGCCGTGCGTTGACATGGCCAATCACGCGGCGTCGAAGGACGTGAACGCGCTGAAAAAAATAGGCGCGAGCGACGGAGGAGGTATGAAGGGATCGTTGTTTAGGTTAGTGAACGGCGGTACCGTGGACGGCGGCGGTGGTAGCGTCGTATTAGAAACTCGACGAGCGGTGAAGAAAGACGAAGAGATCACGATTAGCTATGGCCCGCGCTTGGACAACAAAGAGTTGATGCGCGCGTATGGGTTTTGTTTAGAAGCGAATAAATTTGATAGATTAGAAATAGGGCAGCAGCGTAGTAATGAAACAACGTGGGCGTTAAACGCGACGAAGATGCGTTCTATGTGCGAAGAAATGGAGATTGTTTATCGAGGCGTGGACGAAAAGACGTTGAATTACGTGGACGCGATTGTTCGTAGCGTTTCGTTGGACGAGAGCGATTTTCGCGACGATGACGCGAGCGCGGCGACAACGACGACAGAAGAAAACGTAGTAAACAACAACGCAAAAGAGTTAGAAAACGCGTTCAAAATCCACGCCTTGTGGAGCGTGCGATTAAACGCAATCTTAGAGACGCTCTCTGAAACAGATTTAGAGGACGAGATGGCGTCGCTCATCGAAACCGCGGAAGAACGCAATAGAAAAAAGCAAAACGACGGGGCGACCGCGTTCTTACCGGCTGTCTTGAGATACAAACAAAATCACATTCGGTTCCTCGCGAAAGGATGCGAAGTCCTCCAGTCCTACATCGACTGGCTCGACGACGACGAAGAAGAAGAAGAAGAAGAAATATAGTTACGCGCAAAAAGCTATTGTATGAATACGCACGCTAAATCAACTACGCCTTCGCCTCCTTCTTCTTCTTCCCGACTAACCTTTCCATGCATTTCTCCGCGTTCTTCCTCAGTGAATTTACTTTCTCCCTTTGTTCCACTGTTTTCGCCTTCATCTTCAAAACGTCTTCTTTTTGCGATTTTCGCTTCTCTTGCCACTCCGCTCGTTCTTTCTCCAATCTCGCGTATTCGCTCACCTGTTTCTGCCTATTCTCTTTCGCGTCTTTCTCTTTCCGTTGCCACTTGGCGAGTGCTTCTTTCGCTTCGTCCAATTCTTTTTCCGATGCGAGTAACGATTCTCTCGCTCGAGCGACTTCGGAGGATTTCTGCGCGTTTTCTCGCTCCGTGTCGCGGAGTGTCTTCGCGCGCGTTTCCAAACCGGTTTCCAATCGGGACAAAAGCGATTGCTCTTTCGCTAATAAACGTTCGGCGAAGTACACGTCGGAGAGTTGCGGACCGAAATAAAACGATGTCGCACCAGCACTCGCAACACCCGCACTCGCGAGGAGAGAATAGGCGACTCTTTGCGACGACATTCGTCCTCCGTATGCCTCAACCGACGAGGCAAAAGCGAGTTTGTTTTGTGGATAAATCGTTTGTTGTTGGTGGGAAAGAAGGAGATATTTTTGTCGAGCGCGAGCGCGATGTCCGAGGACTCTTCTTCCGTTCTTCTGCTGCTGCTCGTCCTATTAAAACGCTACGCGCTCTCTGCTACTGTATTTGTTGTTGTATTTGGTCTCTCTCTCTCTCTTTCTCTCTCTGAAGCTCTCTCTCTCCGTTTGATGTTGTTGTCTCTCTCGCTAAAATTTTCTCTCTATTTTTGCTATTAATCTAAACTCCTTAATCTCTCCTCCTGCTCTCCTCGAAAACGCTCTCGTTCACGTCGTAGAGCGTTTTCATCGGCACCCCGCATTCGAACAGCCTCGTCTCTAAATCGTCCTTCTCCGTTTCGTTTAAAACGTTGATGATTCGGACGCGATTGAAATCTTCCAAACTGGCGCCTCCCGTCGCGCTTCTCGCGCACTCGAAATATTCGTCGTCGTCGGTAAACGAAAAGTTGAAAACGACCGCGTTCGCTTTTAACGGCGGTTCGGACGCGTAGAGTTTATCTGCTGGAGGAGAAGATTCCGGCGGCAATTGCGGCGCAATCTTTCTCTTCCTCGCTTTCGCTCTCGCTGACCCGCGTCGTCTTTCTTTCGCGAAACGCCTTTTTAACGCAGACCGTTCGACGAGTTCAAAAAGGAGATGGCGCGAGACGGATGGACGCCGGAGATGTTTCGAAAGGATAACATCGGAAATCTGTTGGCGACGACGAAGAGTTGCTTGCCGTGTTGTTTAGTATCTTCGTCGTCGATGAAAAAGTCCTCTTCCTCAAACGAGGAGGAGGAGGAGAAGGATGGCGACGA
>Ga0115552_1000876_pt1 | contig 17446 bp, 12 predicted proteins | sample COGITO_mtgs_1103_3_FD_87178 | JGI IMG/M metagenome (GOLD analysis project Ga0115552, IMG submission 87178) | Pelagic marine microbial communities from North Sea - COGITO_mtgs_110328 | ecosystem: Environmental > Aquatic > Marine > Epipelagic | place: Germany:Helgoland, sampling site Kabeltonne...
AGACTGCTCCCTTTCGACTCCCGAATTCCCTGTGGACAAATCAATCAGATTTAAAAACGCCGGAGCAAAAGTGCTCGGACATTTACCAGTCGTACGCGACGATGGCGGCAACGAGACTGGTCATGGCCCAGGACGATGGGTTCGGAAACGAGTGCAGCGAAGACGTGAACGTGAGCGAGACGACGAGTAAGATTTTAACGCACAAGGAGAAACACAGCATGCTCTCGGGAACGAGTTTCGTGCGAAGCATGTTGCAAAGCGCGGATCCAATCTTAAGGTCGGCCGCGTTGAGAATTATAGAGACGAGACGAGTGTACGTGTCCGAAAAGGAAGGGATGGATTGGGAGAGTAGCTTTCGATACGCGAAGGAGGATATGGAACAATGGCGGGTGAAGATGTTGAAACGCGTGGCGGAGAAGTCGCTCGAAGGAGAATGACGATTGGAAATAAAGAGAGGAGCGCGTGTATTTTACTTGTGTACTTTATTTGTGTGTGTATGTTTGCTTGTTTATATGCTGAATCAATCTCCTTCTCTTTAAACGGCGGCGGCGGCGGCGTCGAAACCTTCTTCTTCCCATTTCTTACCAAACGTCTGGCGACCGTTATCGATCCAATGATCGACCATTTCCGCGATACCTTTGCCAATACCCGCAACTTTACCCACCTTTTGTCCTTTTACCGTTTTGCCTAACATGCCTTTCCCGCTGCCTGGCTTTGTCACGTCGTAATCTAACAAACTGATGTTTTTCGCCGCGCCGGCGTAGGCGTTCACTTTAAACGCCTCGACGACGTTCGTGCCCAATTTTCTCGCTTTCATCACCAAATCGTTCAAAGCGTCAACTAACGGTTGGTTTTCCGCGCACAACGCTTGCGTTTCCGACTTGGCTTTTTGTTTCGGCCACACTTCCAAGGCATCCTTGAAAACCTCTTCGAGCAAAACGTCTCCAGTTTCGTCGTTTACGTTCTTCTCCACGTTCATCCACGCCAAGACTTGCGAACCGGCCTCGCCTAAATTGTCCGGACAAGACAATTTCTCCTCGTTGCAGATTCGAATGAACTCCTTCGCTAACACCGCGCCTTGCACACCACTCTCGGCCAGTTTTTGCAACTTCTCCGTCGGTACATTCGAACTCACTTTATTCTTTTTCTCTTCCTCCTTTTTCTTCTTCTCTTCCTCGGTCAGCGGCGGATTTTCAATCAAATACTCCTCGTACGTTCGCCATTTCGGCCTTTCGAATTCGTTCAGTTTTTTCGAAAAGTTGCATCGCACTAAGCACATGGATTCGGCGTCATACGTCCCCGGACAGTGCACTTCGCCTCTCCCTAATTTCTCCTTATCTTTGGACACGTGATACGGACTCTCGTATCTCACGTTCAAATGCGGCACTTTCTCGTTGTTCCCTTTCGCGCAGTGCGGACACTTCGTCAATCTGCCGTACAATTCACCGTCGATGCACTTAAAAATCAACTCTTCCTTCTTCCCGCCGGTGGTGTATCCATTCGCTTTGCACCATTTCTTCAACTCCTCCGTTTTCATCGCTTTATACTTCTCCTTCAGAGAAACGACTGTCGATTCGTCCTCGTTCGGGAAGGTGTACTTACCGTCCTCGTCAACCGGTACCGGCGGATCAAAGCTATCGAAGTTGTTCTTCTCGTTCCAAGGTGTAAACCACAACGACTTCTGCGCGTATTTTCGTCTCTTATCCGCTTCATCCGCGCCGGATTTTTCAGCGCGCTTGGTGGTCGTTTTCTTTGTTTTCGTCGTTTTTGCTTCCTTTTTCGTTGGTGGAGACGACGACGGATTTGACTTCTCTTCCTCCTCTTCCTTCGTCTCCTCCTCCTCGACTTTCTGTCGCTTCACCTCTTTCTCCTCGTGCTCGTCGACGACCTTCTCCTCCTTTTCCTCCTTCTTTTCCTCCTCCTTTTTTTCCTCCTTCACCACCTTCAGGGACAAACACTTGCTCTTCAAAGAAATCTTCTCCTTCGTCTCCTTCACTTGCACTAAAAATCGAGATTTCGTTTCGTCGAATTGGACAACCACGGCTGGTTTCCCGTTCAGTTCTGGTTTGCTGTTCACGTTGACGATGGAGACTACAGTTCCCGGAGGGTAGAGAGATACAGCCTCCTCTGTCGCAGCAGACGCGGAGGACATTTTTGGATTCTTTCGTCGTATCAAGCGGCGTGTGTGCCTTACACTTGTGATGATGGAGTCAATTTGTGGGGAGATGATTTTGAAATTCAACGCTCCACTGCGGCACAAAAAGAGGCGGAAGTTCGGATAAAATGGACGACGATGACGATGATTTCAACGTAAAAAACTGGGCGACGTTACACGACGCCGCGTTAGAGGTACTCTCGACGCCATCTGCGCATAAAAAAGCCCTTTTGACTCAAGTTATCGCGAAGAAATGGTTCGACGGGAAAAGCATCCTCAAAGCGAGAGATGTGAGTTCCTCGGGAAAACGTGTGAAAGAGACACCGGAAAGAGACGCGCTGGTAACCATCGTCTCGTCGAACTCGAACAAATTAAAACTCGGTTCTGGTCGCTCGATCGAGTCGAGACGGAAAATTTTACACTCGCTCTCGCACATCGAGTCGTGGGCGATCGATTTGAGTTGGGATATTATCGCAAGATTTGGACACGAGGTGGAAAAGGAGAGAGAGTTTTTCGACGATTTCGTACGCGTGGCTTTAGACGAAGCGAAACACCATTTACTGTTAACGAAAAGATTAGAAGAAATAGGAGGAAAATACGGGGATTTTCCCGCGCACGATGGATTATGGCAGTCTGCGATGGAAACGTCGGATTCGTTGATGCATCGACTGGTTGTCGAACACTGCGTGCACGAAGCGCGAGGATTAGACGTCATGCCGAATACGATTAACAAGTTTCGAGAGAACGGGGATGAGGAGAGCGCTTTATTGCTCGAGACGATAGTGTACCCGGAAGAAATTGGCCACGTCAAAGCTGGTTTAAAATGGTTCAAGTTTCTATTAGGAGACGCGTCGGAACGCGGCGGCGAAGAGACGGTGAAAATCTTTCGCGAGATTGTCGAGAAGAAATTTTACGGGGCGTTGAAACCGCCGTTTAACGACGAAGCGAGGGCGAAAGCCGGGTTCGACAGGAGGTATTACGAAGTAGCAGTAGATGCGGTGGTGTAGTCGTGGTAGCAGATAGAGCGCAGATTAGAAACGCGTGTATGTATATCGATTAAAACAAATGTGTTTTCTTCCCTTGTATCATCTCTCTCAAACACAGCTCTCGATCTTCTTCTTCTTCTCCTTTACTTCTTCACCTCTTTTGCAACCTTCTCTCTTTTCTTTTGCAACGCATCGCTCGCTTCCGCGATTCTCTTTGCCATTTGCTCTCGCATCTGCGCACCCATCGGACTCTTTCCTTGCTCCTTCTCCACTTTTCTCTTCGCCTCATCTCTTACAGTCTTTGCCCGTTTGACGACTTCTTCGTCTTCGTCTTCTTTGTGCTTTTCGCTTAAAATTTTAATCGAGTCTTTTAAAGAGTTGAACGCGTTCTGGAACGACGCTTCGATGGCTTTCGATTTCCGCGTTAAAGCTTTAATCACCTCAGAGCTCTTCTCGTCGTCGTCCCCCATGATGACGATGACGATGAACTAACTGTTTGTGCGGCTTTTCGCTGTGTTCTTTGTTTTGCGAATACTTTTTTCCTGCTCGTATTTTGTAAGAAACGCTTCGAATTGAAAAATCCCGCTAAAAAAAACACAAAAATACACGATCACGAACTTTAAAAAACAGATCATGTCTTCTGACCAACGAGGACGAGCGGCGGCAGAACGAATGGGGAATCAAAAGTCGGCGAACGAACAACAAGAACGAGAAGAAGAAATGACGATAACGACTCCGATGCGACGCGTCCTGACCGTCCAAATTCGAAAAGAAGAAGAAGCGACTCAGAAAAGTGTTCTCGAAATCGTTGAGAAGGTTTTCGTTTCTGTTTTAGAAACGAGCGAGATACGCGCGTACGACGTGACGGTGACGAAAGAGAACGATAAGATAACGTATAAATACAAAGCGCCTGCGCCTTCCTTTCCGTTCGTGCCGAAATCGATCGGTAAACTCTCCGAGACTGGCGTGTGTGAGGTGACCGAAGTTGTCGTCTGTGATTATGAAAAGAATAAACTTGAAAATTTTTGCGAAACCAAAGGGATGCTGTTTGCGGATATGTTCGTGGTGGAGAGTTTTGTCAGATTGGATAAAATAAGCGGTAATTCGCGTGCAGTTGTGTGTGTGGTTGATGTGCGATTGCGATGGCTGAAACGGTTGGACACTCAAAGATGGATGGAAGGGTTAGTGACAAAGGCGACAGAAATGAAAATAAGAAAGAAGTATGAGATTTTGATGAAGCGAGTGGCGAGCGAGTTGAGTGCGACGGCGAAGATGACGAGAAACGATTTAAGGAACGATTTAGAATTTATTCTGCGCCAAAACGTGAACTATCTCTTTTGCGTTTTAGTTTCGATATTGATTTTCTGCTTGGGCTTCTGCCTCGGTGGAATTGATTCCTCGCTCTCGGCGCTTTGGAAAATATAATTTTATTAAAACTACGTACTCGTAGACGTGCATCTACTTTGCGTTTCGTCTCTGTCCTTCACTAATCTTACCAGACAACACCACGAATGAATCACCGGTTGTTTTTTGAACCGCTTGCATTCGTTCAATTGTGCTGCCAGCTTTGTTGCTATCGCCACCTCGCAGCGCGTTTTGCTCCTCTTCGTACTTGCGCAAACGCTTCTCCTTCGCCTTCGCGCCGGGCGCTTTGCCGTGAAACTTCCAGCACAACTCGCGGAAGGCTTCTTTTGGAGTCAACGTACGTCCAAACTCGTCGTACTTATCAAGTTTGAAGTTGAACTTTCGAGTTTCGGACGACGGGCCGCCGCCATCTTGTTCTTCAATCACTCCAGAGGCTTCTAATACGCGTTTGCGATCGTGGTGATCTTTCAAATCGTTCGCGCGTCCACTCCAACGCGGTCCTTTATCTTCGAGCTGACCGGAGGCTTTCATGTCTTGTAAAATGCTCGCTAAACCAATATTTCTGCGCGATGGATGGATTTTAGGCTTTTCTTCTTCTTTAACCGCTCCTTCGCCGTCTTCCATTTTGACATCGACGGCACCATCGCCGCTCTGAACAATTTGCGGAGCGTCCTCGTCTTCTTCGTCCGGTAACTTGTCCGCTCGCGCCTTCTCCCAATCGATTACTTCTCCCTCGGCGTCCTCTTCGACGTGGTTGGCTCTTTTCCGTTTCAAGTTTTTAGAGGTTTTCCCTCTCGCGACGAACGCGTTATTTTCGTCGTCACCGCCAGACGTATCCGCGCCGACGCCGCGACAGAATTCAGCGACATCCGTTAGGGCCAAATTTTTATCGTTCTTTTCATCATTATCTGCGTTCATATCGGTCGGCTTTTCTCGTTCGAGCTTGGCGATGCGTTGAAACAAAGATTGTTCCCCATTCGCGGGAACGATTTGCTTTTCTTTCTTTTTCGTTTCTCGTGCGGATGCGAGCACTCGTTCCAACTCGTCGTCCTCTTCCTCGGCGGCGAAATCTAGAGGACCTTCATCGCCTTTCTTAGTATCGCCGGCTAAATTGGCTAAGATTTTCTCGTCCACATTATCTCTCGCTTTGTCCATTGCCTTGGCCCACGCCTCGTCGTCTCGAGACGGCTGTTCTTCTCCCGTGTTGCCGCCGCCATTCTTCCTCGATCTTCTGTGCGTCCCCGCCGCGTTTGCCTCCTTCGCCAACTCGTCGCTTTCCAACTTTGATACGTCAAATCCACCATCCTCGTCGTCTGAATCCTCGTTTTCTTTCTTCTTCTTCTTCTTTCGCATCTTCTTCGGCTTATCTTCTTTGCCTCCTTTCCCTTTTTTCTTCTTCTTACTATTGAACTTCATCAACTCTTCCTCTTCTTTCGTATACGCGTCTATCTGCGTGGCTGTTTTTGACACCTCCGCGGAAGTCAATTCGCCTTTCACCAATCCAGCCATCCGTAACTTCAACTCCCTCGCGTTTCGTTTCCGAATCTCCTCGGCGTCTTTTTGAACTCCTCCCGTGCCATCTAACGTCGCGAATCTTTCGTCCTTCTCTTCCTCTCCGTACTCGTCGTCGTACTTGGACAAAATCTTCTTCTCTTTCAATCCCGTCAACTCGTCCTCGTCTTCGCGCATAATCTCGTCCTTCTTATTTCCCTTTCCAGCTAACTTTTTATTCTTCAAAACCCTCTCTCTTTCCGCTACTTGAACGTTCTCCAACTCGTCCTCCGAATCGCTATCTAAAATCGACTTATCCGCTAACGTTAAAACGACGCCACCTTCTCCCTCGTAATGGATTCCTCTCTCCTCGGCGACGTGTTCCAACGCCGCGCGGTCCACCTTCAATCCCGCCAAGTCTTTCTCCGTGTATTCAACGGACACGTGCTCCTCTTCTTCCTCCTCGTATCTGCTAGCTATTATATCTGCAGCAGTCGTCCTTTTTTTCTTCGACTTCTTCTTCATCGTTCTCGATTTTTCCACCCACGCTTTCGCGTCCTCCTCTTCTGTGCCTTCTCCTTCGTATAACTTCCTCGCTCGCTCGTGGTCTTCCTCGCGCAACTTTTTCGCTTTTCGTTCGTTCAACTTTTCTCTCAACTCTTCCGTTCGTTTTAATTCGAGCAGTTTCTTTTCCTCTTTTTCTTTCAAGATCTTCTCCGCGGCTTTTACGCCGTCCGCATCGTCGTCTTCGTCGTCTTTCGGGGGATTCGAATCCATTTTTAACGGCGCGAGGCCTAATTTCTTCCTCAAATTGTTCGTCTCCGCGATGGAGAGAGAGAGGTCAGATTTCTTCGACAAGACGTTATTATTCGTCGTCGTCATCGCCTCCTCCTCGTTCCCTTCTTTTTCTTTTCCCAAGCGGCGGCTCATTTTGTCTCTCAAATCGCAACAAGAAGAAGCGTTCAGGCGAAGAGGAGATGATTAATTTTTGTGGGGAAGAATTGGAGCAAAACGAAAAACACAAGTCTGACGTATGAATAAGTATACATACGCGCAAATAATGAGTGCAACCGGAAGACGACTCACGCATTATGAAATAACTAAACGCTCTTAACGACATCTCTCGCCCCTCTCAAGGCTTTCTCGATCAATGGTTTTGTTTCGGGCGCTCGAGCGACGGCGGTGAACAACGCCAAAGCTTGTTGCTTGACGTTCGGGTCCGAGCTCGTCATGAACGTGGCTATTTTACGAACGACGATTTCGTCCGAGCAGAGCCTCAAAGCGGTGCCTGGAAATTTGCAGCAACAGCTGATTCCGACTAACGCGCGAGAGGCGGTTTCGTTTATTTCGTCTTGTTTGAGGCGTTCGAGATCTTCCCTCGGGTTCAAACTGCCGCCGTTTTTGAAGTGTTCGAGATATTTCGCCTCTTCGTTTTTGGTGAAGATATCGACGCCTTCGTCACCACCCCCGACTCGTTTTATTGCCGATGCGAACACCTCTAAACCGCCGTGTTCCATGGTAATCTTCTCCGCTTCCGAGACGGACAAAGCTACGAAGAGCTCAAACGCGCCGGCGACGATTTGTTTCGGCGCAACCGCGTCTTCCTGCCGCCGGTAGTGGACTCTTTTCGCTTCCTCTTTTCCGTTGTTTTTGCTACCGTTGTTGTCACTGCTCGTGCTCTTATCTTTTTCCTTCGCCTTTTCCTCGCTATTGTTATTACTATTAGTATTACTATTCGTATTATTCGTATTAGTATCGTCGTCGTTAACGTCGTCTCCGCTCATCTTCTCTCCGGGAAAATACCTCCCCTCGACGTATTCCACCTCGCACATTTTCCTCGCCTCTTCGACGACTCTCTTCCCATCATCTCCCACTAAAACGAAACTCGCGCATTCTTTATCTCTGCACGTCCACACTAAGCAGTCCAGACCGTTGACGATTTTCACTCGTTCATTCTCCTCCATTGCTTTCTCGATCGCTTTTAGTACTATTTTCATTCCTTTTTGTTCGTTTCGAAGCATCTCTCGATGCGCTCGTTCCACGTTCCCGAGGAAGCAGCTCAAGGCGGCCAAGGCGGCGGCGGTGACGCCTTCGAAATCATCACTTTTAGTATCGTTGTTATCGTTATTCTTCGTCTCTAAAACGTCCAAGATTGGTTCAACCACCCGTAAGAAACTCTCCGGGTCGAGTTTCACTCGCAACGATAACGCCGCTAAAGCGATCAGCGCTTTCGCTTGCACCTCTGGCGTCGAGTGCGCGTTTATTTCTGATATCATATTTTCCACGAAATTGATTGGCAACGCGGGCGAGGTGTTCGAAGGCATCGCCGCGGAGGCGTTGTTGATGTTTTTGCGACGCAGAGCGCTCATCTTTATTCTCTGCGCGCGCGCGAGATACAGTGCGGGGAAATGGAAGAAAAGTTCGTCATTTATTCTCATCACGCGAGAGACGAGCGATTAAAGAAGAGCGAGAGTTTAATCGAGGATCAAAAGCGCTTCTCTTCGAGAGTCTCTCGCTCGTGCTCTCTCTGAACGCGCTCTCTCTTTTCGAAAGGACGTCTTTATCGTCTTTATCGTCGTCGTCATGGCTGCTCGTACTGCTCGTGATGAACACGAGAACAACACCAACGGGGAAGAAGAAAGTTGTTACGACATCTTGGGCGTCTCGCCGCAAGCCTCGGAGAAGGAGATCAGAAAAGCCTACCGGTTGTTGGCGCTGAAATATCACCCGGATAAGTATCGAGGACCATCCGACGATGAGAAGAAGAAAGCTGATGTGGCGAAGAAATTCGCGTCGATGACGGTCGCGTTTGACTGCCTCTCGGACCCGCTGAAAAGGCTGAAATACGACCGAGAAAACGCAGTCAACGGGTTAGAAAAATCGGACGTTTTGATCAACGTGACGTTCAAGGAAAGCATAAACGGATGCACGAAGTTAGCCATGGTACCGTTTAAGACGGTGTGCGTGAAATGTAACGGAACCGGGAAGGGAGGCGTCGCGTGCGCGAACTGCACGGTACTCACCCGCGGGAGCTGCCGGACGTGTTTTGGTAAAGGCGTTCTCGGTAATAACGGAGGTACCATGAACGAAGATGAGATATGTAAGAAGTGTAAAGGCATTGGCGCCGTGGACGATTTCTTCCAAAATCGAGTGGAAGTGCCGAAAAATCCAAAGCAAAACCAACGCGTGAAGATTCAAGGACGCGAGACGTACGCGGTTATTTATACCATGCCTTCGAAAAAGTTTCGAAAGTGCCACTCGAACGAACACGACGTGAGAACAACATTACAGTTGACCGCTTTAGAGGCTAAAGAGGGTGGTTTTTTCGAAGTAGAAACGTTGCACGGGAAAGAAACCGTGTACGTCGAAGACGGGACGGAGGACGGCGCGGAGAAAATCTTGGAAAAGCAAGGGATCGAAAAGAAAGGAAACCAAATCGTCTCGATCGAAGTTTTACCTCCTCCGGTGGTCGAAGAAGACAAAGAAGAAGAAGGGAACGAAGAAGAGGGAGAGAAGAAAGGAGGTGAAAAAAGAAAAGCAGATTTGGAAGAAGAAGAAGAAGAAGACGTCCAAAAGCTTCTCGCCGAGAAGAAGCGGAAACTGTTGGAAAAGCTAAACTCCTCGTGAATACAAACAGAAAGAAGGAGAGAGAAATCCGTTCGCGAGATTTTCTCTAGCTCGAATATAGCATCATAGCACGTAGAAACGCGACAAAAACGTAGCGCACAGTTCGTCGTAATACTATTAATACTCATACTAATAACGAACAAAAGAACGCAGACACAGAGAGAAGGAGGAGTTTTCGAGCAATTTTTCTCAGAAAACCTCTCTTTGAATAACTCCATTATAAAATATTCATTTTCACTCTTTTGCTAAACTTAAAAGTAGTGGCATTATGTTCAGAGCGACGGCACAAAAGGCGCTCAAAAGCGCGGCATCTCGTTTGACTCCTCGCGGTGGTGGTCTCGCGACGAGGAGAAACATGAGCGGAGGTGGAAGCATCGAAGAAGAAATAGGTAAGAAAAAAAGTCGATCGCATCAAAATCTCTTCTTTCCCCGGACAACGATACGATCTCTCTCTTCCCTCTTTGATGACGACAGATATTTGCGTGCCCTTTTGTCGTTGACTAAGAATGGAATACTAATGATACTCACGAGAAAAGCAGTATTGCTTTTGATGCGATTATTGTATTCGTTTTACTTTGTTTTGAGAGTCGAAAGTCAACTCGTGTTATCCTCCTCTAACCTCTTCAATTAATTTCTCTTTCTCTCAAATACCATCCATCTCTTCGATGATGCTGATGATAACAAACAACAACAGCTGAAATGAACAAGTGGCGAACGGTGACGTTTCTGGCCATTCCGGCGTGCGCGGCGTTTGGCGTGTACTCCTTCGCGACGGCGGAACACGGCCACGGAGAGGAACAACCGGCGTACTCGTACTTGAAACGAAGGTCGAGAGAGCAATGGCCGTGGGGAGGCGATTTGGGGTTGTTTGAATACCCTCACAAGGAAGATGGCGGACATTAATGTATACATATATCCGTTTTTACGTCTTTCTTTCCGACGGGAATGATCGGGAAAGAATGCGCTTGGATGATGTCGCTTTGGTGTTTGTTGTGTCGAGCGCGAGTTGTAATTATATATAAACATATAAACCTTTTTCTTATATTAAACGTGATGACTCTCTTATTATTCTCTTCTCTTTTATGATGTTGTTGTTGTTGTTGTTGTTGTTATTCTTATTATTCTCTCTCTCTTCCGTCTCGTGCTCTAACAGCGTCCTGCGGATAATGATTAAACGCGTTTCATTTTCACGTCTTTTAAATACGCCTTCTTCTCAGCCTCGTACGCGATTTCACTTCTCGCGATGAACTTTTTCAAGACGTCGTACGTGGTCAACTGAATAGACTTATTCGGCATATTCTTCACGGCGTTGGGAACGAAGCCTCTGAACAAGCCGCCGACGCCTTGCGTGGCGACGATGTTTTTCGCCGCGACGACTATGTTCGTCGCCGTGCTCGATTTCATTTGCATCTGCCGCCTCACGGTATCGAGTGGATAGCACGAACCAGTGGCAACTGCGGTAGCCATTAAAGAGGCCATGGCAATTCCCTGCGGTTCGTTGCGGATCTCTTCCGGGATGGTCTGTTTAAACAAATCAAACGCGCAGAAATTCAACGCCGAATACGGAGCGATGGACAAACACGTCGCCGGTAAACCTTTCGCAAACGCCATCACGCCTTCCTCTCGCATAATGTTTTTAAACACTGCTACCATATTTGTCGTCGTCGGGTCTACGCTTAAACGTAAGCGAATGATATCTAACGGATACGTCACAATCGTCGCCGTGCACGCCGCCGAGGCTCCGGCTAAGAGTCTCCCCGGCACGCTCAACTCGCCCGTTTTCTTATCCGTATATTTCTTCTTATAAAAATCGTATGCGAACAACATCGTCGCGGAATACGGCAACACTCTCGCCACTTGCGGCGTATTCCCTCTCCAATACCCAGCCAAACCTTCGCTCTTACCAATCGCCATAAACGCCGGCACTAAACCTCCGCTCACCGCCGCTTTCGCGGCCGCGCTTTGTTGCGACGCTCCAGACGTTTGCATGATAATTTTCAATCGATCCAACGGAGCGGTGCACGTTTTCGCCAAAGCGCCGGCTAAACCCCCGGCTAAGAACACCGCGGTCGTTTTCCCCATCGCGTTCACGACGATACCTTCTCGATTATTTTTTAACATTCTCGCGAGCGGTATTTTAATACGTTTTTCATCTGCTTTTGTCGTTTTCGTCTTTGCGGCGCACACCTGAAACTGTTCGTTCACTTTCGCTCTCGCGAAGGTTATCGACGCCAACGGAATCTCCACGTTAAAAGTTTGTCTCGTCTTTAATTCTCTCTGAATTTTCATTTTCGTTCGTTCGATGGCTTTTGTGAAGCGGTTGGTTTCGGTGTTTACGACGCGAAGAGAAAACCCAACGCCGTCGGGGTGATGTTTTTGTTCCAATTTCATATTTACTACTAATTTCGTTTAGTATTATATCCTTGTCTCTCCTTGTCTAAATAATCTATATATAAAGAGCAATATATAACAAAAGCTCTTTTCGATGGGACGACGTTCTTAGTAGTGCTGTCCTTCTTCTCGCTCTCTCTTCTCGCTCTGAAGCAAACGTCTTTTTTAACGAACAAAAACGGATGAGAACAAAAACAACACACAAAAGAGGATAAAGTGCAAAATAAAGTGCACAAAAAGCACCAAAAAAAGCACCCCAACTCAAACCAAAAAAACAAGGGCGGCTCTTCTCTTTTCTCTCTTCTCTCTTTTCTCTTCTCTTTGCTCTGTGCCCTAAATTTTTCCTTCTCTCACGAACACAAAGAAGAAGAGAAAAGAGAGAGTTTTCCTTTCCCCCCCCTCCTCTTCCTCAGAAAGAATTGCCCCTCTTTCTCTCTCTCTCTCTTTGTGTTGTTGTTAAAGTAGTAGCGTATGAGATGAACGCAACATCAACTTTTAAAAGTTGTCGCGCGTCCTCCTCTTCAAACGCCTCTTTTCCTTCCTCTTCTCGCAAAGCTGCTAAGAATACCCCGACGAAAGCGCTCGCATCTGGAGCAAGAAACTGGAGCGTCGTCCCCTTAAGCGGCGGCGGCGGCAAAAAAATTGCATTAACCGCGAGAGCGAATCAAAGAGGAGGAGGTGTTTTTGAAACGAGCGGCGATGCGGAAGACGAAGGACGACGACGGACGACGTTAAGCTCGCGAAACTTAGGAGGAGGAGTTTTAGGAGCTTTTGAAACGACCGCGAAAAGTAGCAGCTTTAGCAGCATGAGTTCGACCTTGATGTCGAAGAACAAAAAAGCGACGAGCGACTCTGAGGACGAGGACGAGGGAAAGACAACAAAGGGTAAAGACGCCACCTCTCTCTCCTCGAAGAACAACAAAAACAACATTAACAAAAATAAAAACAAAAACATGAGCGACGACGAGTGCGAGACGACTCCGGCGAACGCGAAGTGGAAGCGAGTGATGCTTAAGATCTCCGGCGAGGCGTTATCGGGAAACACCTCGAAAGACGGACAAAATTTTGGTTTAGACCCGCGCGTGGTGGAACGCATAGCGGGCGAGATTGTTGCGGCGAGCATGTCTGGGGTGGAAATTGCCGTCGTGGTTGGCGGAGGAAACTTTTTTCGGGGCGCGAGCCACGAAGGGGCGCATTTGGATCGCGCGTCTGCGGATTACATGGGGATGTTGGCGACGGTCATGAATGCGATTTCGTTGCAAGGCGCGATTGAAGCGAAAGGCGTCCAAACGAGAGTGTTGTCGGCGCTGAGCATTAAAGAAGTGGCGGAACCGTACATAAGGAGACGCGCTATGCGGCACTTGGAGAAAGGGAGGGTGGTTATTTTCGGCGCCGGGACGGGGAATCCGTTTTTTACCACGGATACGGGAGCGGCGTTGAGAGCGGCGGAGATCAACGCGCAAGTGGTGTTAAAAGCGACGAAAGTAGACGGCGTGTTTTGCTCGGACCCAAAACAAAATGTAAACGCGAAGAAATACGAGAGGTTATCGTACGAGACCGTTCAAAGGTTAGGATTGGGTGTCATGGACCAAACGGCAATCACGATGTGCCGCGAGAACGATTTGCCAATTGTCGTTTTTGACATGACAAAAGGCGGAAACATTCACAAAGCCATCCGAGGGCAAGCCGGAGTCGGGACGTGCATCTCAGACTCAGACGAAAAATGTCCGTGATGTAGTAGATGTGAGAGAGAGAATAATAAATACTAGCTCTCCTACAGTATTTAAATAACGAATATACGTTGTTGTTGATTGTTGTTGATTTTGATAACACGACGGCGACGATTGTACTTTATACCATATAATTAAAGAAAACAACTAATCTATTGTATACGCAGCATTTGGATACGAAACTACTAAACTTTCTTCAATCACACGCGTGGAGTCACCACGCCACACGGGTGGTATGCGTGTCGTCTCTTTTTATATTTGAGGTCTACCAAACTAATGTGTGTTGTTGTTGTTTAATCGAACAAGTCAAAGCCCATGTCTTCTTCTTCTTCTTCCACCGCTTCCTCCTTCGCGGCTTCACCGCCACCGCCACCGCCAGCGTCGCCACCGCCGCCACCGCCACCGCCGCCGCCGCCGCCGCCGCCGCCGCCGACGTTGGAGATCAACTCTTCAACCGGTTTGGATTGCAAGAATTTGGAAAACAAGCCCGCCCAGTACGGTTCGATGGTGATACCGGCGCCCTTGACGACCGCGTTGATCTTGTCTTCGGTGATTTCTTGGCCGTCATCGTGCAAGATGAGGGCCGCGTAAGTGCAAGCAAGTTCTCCAGACTGTATGATGTATTATAGTGGTAAAGAAGAGTTGAATAAAAAGAAGGATACGTATTCGTCAGTACTCTCAAATCAAGGGCTGCTCTTCTGCATCCTCCTTCGACCTTCCCTCTCAAGGAAAAAAAAGAGAAAGAAAATTCCGCGCGCTTGAAATGCGATGATACGAAGGTGAAACGCAGAGTACGAGCGCGTCATCGAGCGAGCAACCATTCTCTCCGCGCAATTCGCGACTACTCGTCCGCGTTTTATCCCTTCATCTCGATCTCTTTAAAGCCCAAACGCGCGCAAAAATCTCGCCTCATTCTTTTTTGGGGCTAAAATTTTTTAGGCGAAGAAAAAGAAAGATTTCAAAACGCCCTCCTCGCCGGGGCCCGCTCTAAAACATCGCGCGAAAATCTCCGACATCGTTCAAGCGGGGATTCGCATAGTAGAGATTACGAACGTACCATTTTTAGTTAGTTACGTGTGTGTTCCTTAAAGCTGTGTAATTAAACCTTTAACCGATGGGGCAATAAGAATGACGATTTTCTTGGTTTTTATTGTTTCTCTCAAATCTCAAAAATACTCTCCAACACTCCTTCTTCTCTATTACTACTCGTTTTTCTACGTACAATAATATTTCTCTTCTATTATCGTTTATTAGAGGATCCAAACCCGCCTTTTTTCTTAGACTTGTTCTTGTTATCTCCTTCGTACACGTCGCCTTCTTTGTACTCCTTCGCGGGCTCTTCCGGCCAGTCGTCGTCGTCGTTTTTTTCGTCGTCGTTTTTCTCTCTCAACCTCGGTCTCTTCTTCGGCTTTTCTCTCTCTTTCCTCTCTTTTTCTCTCTCTTTCCTTTTCACGTTCTCCTCTTGTTCTTTGCGTCGCTTGGTTTTCAACTGCTCTTTTTGCGCGCGCAATTCGTCTTGCGTTTTCACTTCCTCGACGGTTTTTTCCACGTATTGATGGAATAAAACTCGACCTTCGCACGCGCCTTCTTCGACTTTGACCAACTCGAGGTCCAGTCTCGGGCCGAGTTCTTTTAAAAGAATTTTCGCGGTCGATTTCGCTTTGTTCACTCGATCCAAGTCTTGCGCTAATTGGACTTTCGTTTTTGGGTCGTCTTCGCTGTCGGAAACGTCCGAGTCTGACCCCGGTGAACTCGCCGCGCTGGTAAAAAACTCGCTAATATCCGCCATTCGCCCCATATCGGGCACCTCTCTCGATTTTAACATTTTCCGCAACTTCCGATCGCCTTTCGCCGGCTTTGCGTCCACGTGGAAATGCCTCAATCTATACAAATTCGTCTCCTTATCGTGATCTACCAGAACGACTCGTTTACACGAACTTAACTTTGCTTTTTTAACGTTCACCGCCGGGAAAATATTCTGAAACGTCAACGCGCACAGCTTCTTTTCGCTCTCTTGACCGGCGGTGCTAAAATTATTCAAAACCACCAGCGCTGGATTCAAAAACGATTTCCCTCTCGATTTTGGATTCTTCTGCGCTTTCTTCACGTCCCTCTCTAAAGAATACTTATCGATTCGAAACGTCAACGTCGGTCCTCGCGGCGTTTTGCATATTTTCAAGTATTTCGCGTTTTCCGTGGCTGAGAACAACAAGAAATGCGACACGCCTAAAGGCCCGGCGACGTTGATGAAATCTTTCAGTTTATTCGATTTCGAGTCTTTCAGCTTCGAGGCGGTGTTCGGTTCCATGATTTTCCTCACGTCCTCGGTTAAACTCTTCACCAAGTGCGAGAGTTTCCCTCGTTTCACCACGAACGTTTTCGGGACGTTCGTTGAGGACGATTTGACATTTTTCTTCGCACCGTTTGTGTTCTCTTCGCTCACCGCGTGCGTGCGCTTTTTTTTCCTCCGCGTTTTCGCCATTATTACTATTAATACTACTACTCTTTCTCTCGCTTTCTCTCGACAGAACAGAGAAGAGACACCAAGAAGAAGACCAAGACCAAGAAGACAAATTCAAAGAGCGTTTGGTAAAATGAAGGTGGCGGCGTTTTTTTTTTGAGGTGAGTTTTTTTTTTTGAGAGCCAAAACGACTGTCAGAAAAGGAAAAAAAACCGACGAGAGCGCCACAGAAAAATAAAATATCGAGGAGCTCGTCCTTTACTCCTCAGAAGAGGCCTTTACTCCTCAGAAGAGGACTACCATCGTCGACTTTCCTCGCTCACCTTTACGACGCACTCAAAGGTATTAAAAACACACGTCATCATCATCAAAATGGGAATCAAAGGATTGCCGGAACAGTTGAAGCATTACTACCGCGACGCGCAAGTGGAACAGTTTAAAGGTATGAATGCGTAGTCGCATTTTTAAAACGACTTTCGCGTCGTCTCCGATTTGGTTTCCCGTGTCGCGTCGAGATATTCAAAAACTGACACAGAGACGCACCATCTACTCTTTCTTTTTACGTCATCATCAACCAACCGCTTCGCGCGAACGAAACGCATTGGATGGAACGCGTAATAAAAGGTATGCGCGCAGCCGTCGACGCGTACTCGTGGCTCCACAAAGGCGCGTATTCGTGCGCGTTGGAGTTGCACACGGGAAATCACTACTGGGTAAAACAAAACAGAGACGCCCCGTACGTGAACTATTGCATCCACAGGGCGAAGATGCTGAAATTTTTTGGCGTGGAACCGGTGATTGTGTTCGACGGCGATCGATTACCGGCGAAAGCGAGCGAGGAAGGCACGAGACGACAAAGGAGAGAAGAGGCGAAACAGAAAGGACGAGAGCGATTGGAACAAGGCAATCGAGAAGGCGCGACGTTTATGTTTACGCAGAGCTTAGATATTTCGCCGAGGATGGCGCTGGAGTTGATTGTGGCGTTGAAGAGAGAAGGTATTGAATTCGTCGTAGCCCCGTACGAAGCGGACGCGCAAATAGCGCATTTGGCGAGGCAATCGAGGGAAAATGGTGGAGTGGACGTGGTGTTCACGGAGGATTCGGATTTGGTCGCCTACGGGTGCGAGAGAGTTTGTTTCAAGTTAGACAAGTTTGGGGCGTGTAAAGAAGTTTTGTTGGAGGACGTGTTGATGAATAAAACAGCTGCGGCGATGACGACGACGACGACGACACCCAGCGA
>Ga0115552_1000877_pt1 | contig 17440 bp, 7 predicted proteins | sample COGITO_mtgs_1103_3_FD_87178 | JGI IMG/M metagenome (GOLD analysis project Ga0115552, IMG submission 87178) | Pelagic marine microbial communities from North Sea - COGITO_mtgs_110328 | ecosystem: Environmental > Aquatic > Marine > Epipelagic | place: Germany:Helgoland, sampling site Kabeltonne...
ACGACGACCAGAAGCCAAAGAGAGGTCTTTTTCAGCGGAAGAGGGAGGAAGATGACCGAGGAGGAAAAGGAAGAAGAAGACGACGCGTTGGACGGCGACTTGAAAGAAGAAGAAGACCAAGAAGAGGAAAAAGAAGAGATGCGGATTGAACGCGTGGTTACGTTTTACGACAACGGGTTCACGGTGGACGACGGACCGTTGCGGGATCCATCGGAAAATCAAGAGTTTATCGAAATGATTGGTCGAGGGATGTGTCCACCGGAATTGATGCACCCCGGAGCCTCGGCGAGGAATCCGGTGAAGATTGATTTGAAACGAGAGAGAAGGGATTGGACGCCGCCGAAAGGCGTGAAGGCGTTTAGCGGGAGCGGGAATAAGTTGGAAGGAGCAGAGGGAGAAGGAAACGACGAGGGTGTTGGTGGTGGCGGAGATGGAGGAGGAAAAGCGCTCGAAGAAATGAAACCGTGGTCGGTGGACGAGAAAGAACCGACGACGTCGATTCAAATTCGTTTACGCGACGGGTCTCGCCTCGTCGCCAAGTTCAATCTCTCGCACACCGTCGCGCACATTCGAGACTTTATTCGACAGGCGAATGGAGAAGCGTCTGCGACGAGGCCGTTACAACTGAGCGGGTTCCCCCCGGAAAAGTTGGACGACGATTCCAGAACGATCGGGAACGGGTTGAAAGGGTGCGTCGTGCAACAAAAGTAATAATTCGAAGAAAAGCTGTTGTAAAATTAAAGAGAAATATCTGCATGAGAAATATCTTTCCATTTTGGATCGAAAATCATCCAAAATTACATCATCATTTAAAAGCACGATTAAAAGACGGCGTAAACGACGACGATGATCGTCAAAACCATTTCATCGAGCGCGAGGAATTTTGCTGAGACTGTTCTTTACCGCAACGGTAAAGGTAACTTCGCAAAGAAGCGTTATTATCATCAGCAACAACACACCCAAAGAAATCATCATCATCACGAGACACATTTTACCTTCCCCCGTACAAATACGATACAAAGAACGAAAGCCTCTTCCGATGATGCAGAGGAGACAGAGAGTGAAGATACGAAGGAAGAAAAAACATTCACGGAAACCTTCGAATCGTTCTTCGCAGAAAAGGAAGAATCCATCTCAGAAAAAGAAAAACGGTTGAACGATGAACGAAAGAAAGAGCTGGAGATGAAGCAAAGAGTGTACGATCGAGACGGAACGTACGTCTCCGAAGAAGGGTCAGATTTTTTCAAAGATCCAGAACAGATAAAAGCGGTGGGCATTTTTTGCGCGTTCTTGGCGTCGTTTTTAAGTTTAGGGAACATCGGCGCGGCGTTCTTGTTACCGATAATATACGGGAAGCCGTTGCAGTCGTGCATAGGAGGAATAGTGTTTGGGTTACCGTGTCCTGGTATTGACTTTTAAAACTTTTAGCGCGCTCGCTGCTGTTGTATTTATATATTCACGGATTGATATATTCGCTTATTCTTTTTATTACCACTTTTTATTTGTTTTACTTTCTCTCTTATTCCATTATGAGCTCACAAGCGCGCGATGCCGTCTTTCAAACTCGGATCCGCTCGTTTTTGCTTCACCAACTCTAAGCCAAACTCCGTGGCTTTTGGCGTGTTGCCTAGATATAAACCAACGTACTCTTGAACCTCTCCCGCGCTCGCCAAGGAGAGCAAGAAATCCACTAGAGTTAAATCTTCGGATCCGTTCAACGTTTTCATCGCGCGTTTGCACCATTGTTGCAACGCGCGCTTGTTCTTCGGCGCCGGAGGCGCACCCCAAGAGTCGCCGTCGATTTGGTTCATATTATCCGCGATAGAGTTGTTGTGGCTTCCTGGGTTGGATCGCGGCGCGGAGCCGGCGCTATCGGGACGATCGAAATCGGATTGCACTTTGCGTTGCGAACCTTGCATCTGTCGCGGCATCATCATCGTCGGTCGCTTCGGCGGCGGCGGTTGTTGCTGTTGAGGCGGTGGAGGGTTACTACTACTTGCTAATTTTCCAGTCGCCCACGCAGTGCCGATGGCGTTTTGCGGCATACCCAACAGTTCTTCGTTCTTCGCAGCCATTTCACGTTGGCGGCGTTCCTCTTCTTCTCGTTGAATCTCCGCTAACGACTTTTGACCATCGTTACCGCCGACAGTACTACCACCACTACCTTGCCATCCACCCTTCATGTTTGCCATTCTCTCGTTCGCTTCGCGTTGCAAAATCTCTTGCCTTTTCCTCGCTTGCGCTTGCTCTTGCGCCATGACTGCCGCCAAGGAACCCGACGCCGGTTTCGCCGGTTGTGCTCGAGCGTTTTGCGGCGCGCCGGTACCCCACGGCGTTCCCAGAAGACCACCTTGGCCTCCTGCGGGCATATCAGGCGCATTTGCTCTGCGTTGTCTCTCTAACTCGGCTTCTTCTCTTTGAATGTCCGCTAAACTTCGTCCTTCATTGACAACGGCAGCTGGTTTTGCTCCGCCCCAAGCTGGCTTCTGTTGCGCTTGTTGCTGCTGCTGTTGCTGCTGTTGCTGTTTTTGCTGTCTTTCCATTTCTAAACGTTTTTGTTCTTGCTCTTGTTTTTGTCTATTTATGCGGGCATTTTCTTCGCTTTGTTTCTCTAAAACGAGCATCGCCCGCTGTCGATCTTCCATCTCTTGTAACGACATGCCCATACCTTTGCTTTGACCTTGTTGTTGTTGATGATGCCCTTGTGGTAAACCACCGGCACTACCCATTATACTTCCTAATAAACCACCTCCAGTAGCTGGTGATGGTGATGGAGCGACGTTCGGCTTCGGCGCAACCACACCGGCGCGCGGTTGCGGCATGCCCTTCTTGACTGCAGCAACGCCGCCTTCGATATCAGCGAGCGACTTTGTCGGCCCGGACGGCGCGGCTGGGTGACCAGACGGCACCGCTGCACCCATAATGTTACTAAGCAGCCCGCCGCCGCCGCTGCCACCACCTCCGGTAGGCTGTCGCTGCTGCTGCTGCTGTTGTTGTTGTTGCTGAACTGGCGCGGGAATCGCTCGAACTCCTCCGTTCATGGCGTTCAAGACTTGATCGTACCGCCATCCCATTTTTAACAGCGCCTGAAGAGGAACGTACTTGAAGTTTATTGGTGCATCAGACGGTCTCAACGGTAAATCCATCGGGAAGAAGCCGCCTTGGTGCCACTCTGTGATCTCATCTCGCGTAAATGGTCCTTGCGGCGCGCCCGCGGGATCCAAGTACATCCAGTTCGTCGGTATAGACACCGGCGCCGCCGGTTGTTGCTGCCGCTGTTGCTGCTGCATCATTTGATGTTGCTGCGCAACATTCGGTGCGTTCAAATCTCCGAAAAAGCCACCGCCGGAAGACACGTTTGGAGAATCCTCTTCGATGACAAATCTCGATTGTTGTCTCGGTTGATTCTTCGCCGCTTCTTGTTCCATTAATTCCGCTTTAATATCTTGCGTAAACGCGTCCTCAGTAATTAAACCATTGATATCAGCTTCGGTGAGCTCAATCTTTTCGCTTTCAGGGACGACTCTCGCCTCTGACCTCGTCGTGCCCGAGGCGATTTCCTCGCGCATCTGGCGCATCTCCTCCTCCGTCAACGCCGGCATGGCACCGCCCAAAAATGAATCTCCAACCTCCGTTCGGTCTTTTAATTGGTTCCCATCCAAAGCCCACTCGGGCACACCGTCGTATTCATCTCTCCTGCCGCCTCTATTTTGTGTAGAGTACGATCCTTTCCCGTCGCCAACTTCGTATCGATCTTTCTTTTTTCGTCCCAAAGCGTCTTCGCCGTCTTTCCACGCCGGACCTTTCAGTTGCCCTGCTGGCGCCCCCGGATTCGTCTTCACCCTGTTTGCGAACATGGTCAAATCCCACAACATATCTCCAGGTTTCACCGATCTCAACGGCACGGTGTCTTTATCCACCTCCGCCGGCAATTCGCAGGCGTTCGCCGCTTCCAAATCTCTCAAAATTTTAACCAGTTCCATCGCCCCGTACACGTGTTCAATGTTCTCGCGATCCGGATTCGACTCTCTTTCGTCTTTAAACAACTTCTCAAACTCTGTCGCGTGTTCCGCGATGCTCTTCTCAAATTCCTCCGAGATGCAACTTTTCTTCTCTTCGATTTCGAGCTCGGCTTCGTTAAACCCGGGCGCGTACGGTTGCGCCATGTTCACTTCGTACCCGCCACCAGGGCCGCCTAAAACGTTCCCGTGACCTTTTCCTTGACCTCGACCTCTTCCAATAGAAAACCCAGATCTGTTTTGGTTCGGTCTCGACGGTCCATCTTTACGGTTTCGGTTATAAAAATCGTTTCCTCCTTCTCTCTTCTCGTACCCTCGCGGTGGTCTCAAACCAGGGATGGAATTCCTCTCGCCTCCTCCCCCTCGGTCTTCTGAAATTCTCCCGCCTCTTAACCCCCCCATACCACCACCACTTCCTCTCGGTTCTGCATACTCTCTCCTCTTGTGGTCCACGGATGCGCGTCTGTTTGTCACCGTTTGAAAGTCTCGATCGTCTTCTTCTTTCCACTTATGTGTCGATTCTTCTTTCCCGGGTGGTTTCGGTTTCCCTCCTTTTTCTCCTTTTTCACCTTGCGTTTGCCACCCCGCGTTGTTGTTTGATGCCGTTTCCGGTCTCAAGGAGAGATTCTCGAGCGCATCTTTCGCCGCAGCGGTGGTGGTCGTTTCTTCTCCTTCTGAAGGGACCGTCATGAATACTTATGTATACGGAAAAGAATGCGTTTCTGATGTGATCGGAATTCTAACAAGATCTGCTCTCTTCTTCTCAATTGCTCTTTTCTTCTATTGCAATAAAAAACAAATAAAAGCGCGACTTAGAGAAAACGCTCTTCTTTCCTCGAACAACAACTCGATGTTCAGATGAAATGTCTCTCTCCTTTTCGCTCGTCTTATTTCTTTCTTCTAGCTGCTCCTCTCCGGTCGTCGCTCTTTGTCGTCGTTCGCAGAGAAGCTCTTTTTATGACAAAATGTCTTTCACAGAGAGAGAGAGAGAGAGAGAAAAGCACCCCTGTACAGTGTTTAGGGTATAAGAGAAAAAAAGAAGGGAAAAAAAACGTACCTTTTCAACACTTTGTTTTGGGGCGAAAGAGAATACGAATATAACACACGACGATAAATGATCATCAACGGTATTGCCAGAGCGAACAAAATGTGTTGTCGGAGGTGTTTTTCTCGTCGAGGTGGTTTTGCGACGACGACGACGAAAGCGGTGGTGGTTTCGTCGTCGTCCTTTTTGTCAGAAAGGCAAAACACGGAACAACGGTATTTGAGGATGATGCAAAACAGAGGGAGAAGGAGGACGCCGCGTGATGGGTATTGTTATTATTATTATTATTTGAACAAAAACAGTAACAGCAGAGCACTGTTTACCACCACCAAAGCTGCCACTGATGATGATGAGAGCAACGACAACAAAAGCGCGTCGTCTTTGATGAAAAAGATGTCGTTCAGGACGAAAAAACCTTCCCAAACTGGCCAAATTGCAAAAATTTTAGCCGAAACGGTTATACGAGGTGGCGATGTGATTTGTTTGCACGGCACCGTCGGTGCCGGGAAATCTCTGTTTGCGAGAGCGTTTATTCGTTCCGCGTTGAACGAAGGTTTGTCTTTGTCCGTCACGTCTCCGACGTATCTGATTCAGAACACGTACGAGAAGGACGACGAGAGCGATACGATGAAAGGCGTTCAAAAGGTGCACCATTTTGACCTGTATCGATTACCAGACGAAAAGAGCGTGATGCAGTTGATTGATTTAGAGGATACTTTTTCAAATACGAGCGTGTCAGTGTTCGAATGGCCGGACAGGTTGGGGTCTTTGATTGAAAAAGCGGAGAATAGAGTGGACGTGTTCATATCGGCGTCGGCTGAGATAAACTCGAGCGAGGATGATTTTGAAAACAAGTTTGGAGCGGTTCACGAGGCGCATTTACTCGCATTGGACTATGAAAGTGAAGAGCTTGATAACGACGACGACGAGGAGGAGGAGGAGGAGGAAGGTGATAGCAATGATGACAATCATAACCCAAAAACGATTAGAACGATAGAACTGAAACCCGTAGGCGCGAGCATCACGGAAAGACTCGAAGAGAGTTTGTTTAGTAAAAAAACTTAATAAAGAACACACATACAGTGTAGTAGCAGTAACCGTATTCAATCTATCGCCATATATTGTACATCTACACACAAAAGCAGCAAAAATTCTATTCGTATTATTATTGTTCTATCATCTCTTACAAATCGTCCAAGTCTTCTGGGATCTCGTCGTCTTCCCACTCGCCCTCGTCCTCGTTCAAATACGCTTCGTCAAACTCATCGTATTCACCGTCATCATCCTCCAAATCGCCAACAGCGCCGCCAGCTTCAGTATTGTTAAGCCCTTTTGCGGCAGCAAACGCTCGAATAAGTCCCGCTTCTAACGGGTTGAACGTATCTACGTTATCTATGGTCCCAGACAAACTCCCCGCTCTCACAGCTGCGCCAAGCGCGACGACTTCGTCCGGGTCCACTAAATCCAACTCTGGTTTCCTCGAAAATGTGTTTTCGACAAACTTTCTCACACAAGGCGTTTTTGTCGCTCCTCCAACTAATAATACTCTATCAAATGGCCGTCCAGCCGATCTCGTGCTAATCTTGTTTCTATTTTTCTTCTTGTTCTTCGCCTCTTCGATTTGCCTGAGACGTTCCAAGTTCACCCCGGCGCTATCCGCGCATTCCACGCACGGCTGTCGCATTCGTCGCAAAACGCTCGTGCAAGCTTTCTCTAACATCTGTCTCGTAAACGCTACCTCTTTCCCATCTGGTGGTAAAGGCACGTTCACAACATCCACGTCGGACAGTTTCTCTCTCGTCCTCCTGGCGTTTAACAACGCGCCTCTAAAATCAACAATCAACCCTTTCTTATCGCACTCTTTACTCATCCATTTCGCTACGGCTACGTCTAAATCGTCCCCGCCTAATCTAGAATCTCCCCCAGTGGCTAACACCTCCAACGTTCCACCGCCAACTTCTAAAATCGACACGTCGAACGTGCCGCCGCCTAAATCGAAAACGAAAATCGTTTCGTCCAAGTCCGGGTTCATGATGTCCACCCCGTACGCCAAAGCCGCGGCTTCCGGTTCTCTCAACGTCTTCACCACTTTCAAGCCAGCCATCATCCCCGCATCTATGGTTGCATCCACTTGCGTCTGATCAAAATACGCAGGAACCGTAATCACCGCTTTTTCAATCGTCCCTCTCTCGAGACCTCGATACCGCTCGGCTTCGAGAACGAGTCGCTCGATAACCTTCGAGGATATTTCTTCTGGAAGTAAAGAAACATCTTCGCCTAAATTCGGTACTTTTATGCCCACTCTTTTTGTCTCGTCGTCGAAGCAGCACTCGTACGATACCGATTTCATATCCTCCTTCGCTTTCCGATATTTCCTTCCTATGAGCCTTTTCACCGAACCGAACGTGTTTTTCGGGTCGGAGCGTAAAAAAGGAACCGCATCGTGTCCGGTCAAAACTTCACCGGAACTCGTGAAATGTATCACCGATGGCATCGTTCTCGTCGTTTCCACGTTATTTATTGTCGGTATCGGGACGATTTCCGTTTTCCCAGAGTCCGTGACTATCGCGACGGCGCTGTTCGTCGTGCCCAAATCGATGCCACAAATGCCAGACGAATTCGAATTGGTGTTGGTGTTGGTGACGACGAGGAGTTGATTTCTTCGTCTGCCGTGCGACGATGCGGTCTTAGTACTCGCGCGAGAAGATGCGACGCGATGCTGACGACGATGATGATGCACTATTGGCAATATCGTCGCTGAGGCGAACATTTGTGTATCTTGCTTTACGCGTTAAAGAAAGCGCCTAGGGGAATAATTACTGTTAGGTAATGCGAAAGAATTTGGGAGCAAAAATGGTGATATTTTTGTACAATGCTACGCCTTCTATGCGTAAACATCAGATGTGGTATTATTATTACAACGCACGCCCTAATATGCATCCCTGTGACGTTTCGTCGTCGTCTTCTTCGTATTTCTACACACCACTACTTTCTTTGCCGCGCGGCTTTTTCTATTGTATTCATTTCATACACCTTATTTTCGTTTGCTCAAATCCGCCCACGTCTTACCGATTCGTAAATCCGCAAATAAAGGCACTTTCAAATTGAAGTGTTTCCCGACATCTTCCATGGCTTTCCTTGTCTCCCGACCAACCATTTTAGCGAGATTTTCGTCGCATTCGAACAACAACTCGTCGTGTATGGTTAAGATTAAATCGGTTTTTTTCAACAAGGACTTCTTGCGTAAGTTTTCGAGTGCGGACATGGTGGCCATTTTAAGGATGTCAACCGCGCTGCCTTGCATCAAGGTGTTGATGAAAACTCTTTCCGCGGTAGCAGCTTGCGAGAAATTCTCGGATTTCAGTTCTGGTAAATCTCTGAAACGTCCCGATAACGTTCTCGCGCGCGGCGAATCTTTCGTCTTTTCTAAGGCAAGGATTTGCGATTTCCATTTTTCGACGCCCAATAAAGTGGTACCTTTGAGATCATCGAGCATTTTCGTCGCTTCGTTCTCAGCGATGTTCAAGCTCTTTGCAAACAATTTTACGCCGGAACCGTAAATGACACCATATACGAGATTTTTCGTTTGTTTCCTCTGTTCGTCAGTCACCGCGTTGTAATCCACGCGCATCCATTTCGAGGCGATTCGCGTAAACGGATCCGCATTTTCCTCTTCGAACGGGTTAGAACTCAGCGCGGAAATCAACGTCGCGTCTTCGGAACAGTGCGCGACTAACCTCAATTCCAATTGAGCATAATCACACGCGACTAAAATCCGCCCTTGTGGAGCTTCAAAGAGCGAGCGCAGAGATGTGGGCACTTTCTCATCAGAAACGGCGCCGTGAGGAATGGAATACAAGTTTGGATTAACGGACGTCGTTCGTCCAGTTTCCGTATCGGTTTGGTTCGCGAACGCGTATATGCGGTCTTTCGTCGTTGCTTTCGTTCGAGAAATATCGACGCCATCCTCATCGACTTCGTCTTCTTCTTGTATGGGACGAGATGCGACCAATGAAAGCTCCTCGGCGGTAGCTACGTACTTACCCAAACTCCTATGCTCGGATATCAACGCCGCGACTGGGTGCGCCAACTGCTTCAAACACTCCGCATCAACTTTAAACTTCTGCCTGCGTTTAATTTTGTCATTTTTACCGTTATCGTTATAACGTTTGGTGTTAAAATCTGGAATTATTGCATCGTCCGGCGGCGTCAAACCTAACGTTTCAAACAGTAAAATACTCACGTCCGTGGACGAGTTCAAATTCACTGAGGGCATTTCGGGCGAATACCATTGCATGCAAATGGTTTCGATCTCATCTCGTCTCTCTTTAGCTTTTGCGATGTGTGGTTGGAGTGCTGCAGCATTAATCGGTACGCCGACATTTTCAATATCGGCCAACGCTCGCGCGAAGGGCATTTCCAACGTTCGCAAAGCTTGGTACACGTCGCTTTTCTTGCACATGTGCTCAAACGTCTCCGAGACGTGCCAAATGGTCGCCACAGCTTTGGCTAGCTCTAGTCGAAACACAGAGAGTTTATTTCGGTGCCTATTTTTTTTTGCTCGGGGATCGTACGTCGATTGGCGTTCGATTTTCGAGACGTTCAGCGCGGGTGAGAGGTCGCCGATGAACGTTCTCAAGATGGCGTCGCACAAGGATGTTTCGTAGGTCATCGCAGCAGATGACATATTCAAGACTACCTTATTGTTATTGTTACTTTCACTAGACGACCGCAACATTCGCGATGACCCCCATGCGTTTGCAGAAGAGACGCACGGTGTCGTCTGCACGTCCGGTCGCAACAACCACGCCATGATGCGAAGATCCAAAACACGCTCGCCACAAAACGCAAAGAAATACTCGTGTGGTTGTTGGGCTACTGAACGAGCGGAATTCTTCAATCTCGATTCGCGGTCTTCGAACGTTTCTGCACCGAGTAAACTTCTCAGTTGCGGTTTCAAATCAATCGTCATTTTCTTCGACCGAGCGTCTCGCAAAATCTCAATCGCCGTGGCAACGTCGCACGCCGGTTTGTCTTTCGTTTCGTTTACGATTTCCGTCGCTTCGTTGCCGGCCTCATCTCTTGACTTTGCACGTAAGCGCATGAAATACACGCACTCGTCGCTAAATGCTAAGAAGATACCAATCGGTGGCAACGAAAACGGTTCCAGTGGGTTTGGTTCGAAGAGAATGGCGTATTTTTCGGACTCGCGCCATTTCTTTATCAACGCGGCGACTTGTTCAGCATCTCTGCAGAAGACAATGCCCGGGGTTTTGTCGTCGAGATCGAAATCGTCGTCGTCTTCCTCCGTGAACGGCGTTGGATATCTTTTCGCGCGCTTGAAAGAAGAAGCATTCCTCGCGTTCTCATTTTTACCTTCTACCAAAACGTGGTCTTTTCGTTTTTTAACGCCTCCTCTGCAACCTCCCGCCCACATGTCTTCCGCTTCCGCTTGCTCTTCTTCTTCTTCTTCCTTGAGAAGCATCGTGGTCGTGGTGGTCGTAGTGTTATTGGTCGTGTTATTCTCCTCCTCCAAACAAAACAACTCTTCCTCTTCCATCAACTCACGCATTCTCTGTTCCGCTTCTTCTCTCGCCGCTTTCGCTTCCTCGGCGATAAATTTCTCGCACGCTCTAAAAATCTGGTTCGCCGTATGTGCCGAGTTTTTCACCGTGTTCAAACGTTTGATGGCTTTTTGCACTCTTTTGACGCCAAATCCGACGACATCTTTTGGCGACTTCATTCCCGCATCTAGTAACGCTCGCGCTCGAGTCACATCTATGCAGTCTCCGACGCAAGTGAGTGGTAAAATATCTTCTCTGCCACCAACCATGAGCCGTTCCGCAGCGCGATTTACCAAATCGCCTAAATCCTGCCATCGCATGTACACGCACACGGACGAGACGGTGAATCCTAAACGAACCGATTCTTCCTGTAACTTTTTCAACGTATGACCGGTGATGGAATACTTTTTACATATGTGATCGACTTTGACTTCTTCGACTAAGTCGAGTAAAATTAACGCGTTGATGAATCGAATGCACAGCAGTCGTTGCCTCGCATGATTCTCGTCACGCGGGTTGTCCATTTTACCTTGTTGTAAACGAATTTCGACGTACGCGCGTTCAATACCGACCATTTCCAGAACAGACTTTTGCAATGGATCTAAGTTTGAGTACAAATCCATGAAGAACTTTTGATTTAATGGAGGCAACGGGTCAGGCGGGACCATCTTCTTGATGACTTTGCCATTCTTTTGCACGATTTCCTCTTCACGCCAATCCAATGTCGGAGTAATCAGAAACAACAAGTGCAGAGGCGTGGCTAAGACTAAAGCCTTCCTGGCTAACAACAAATCTTGTTCGACGCGTCGAATCGATTCGACTTTAACCATCCCAGATTGCGCCGCGGCGTTTCCTAAATTTGAGGCTGAATACGTGTGCGTTTTCGGACACCATTTCAATAACGCTTCGTCTTGCAACCACTTCAACGCCTCGACGGCGATGGATTGCACGTAATCGTCGAAATCGTTCAACGCGGATAATAGAGTTTTCTGCGCGTAGCGTTTGACTTCTCTCGCGTGTCGGACTAAACCTGAAGCACATCCCTCCAACATGACACGCCGCATGCCAGCTTGTGCCAACGCAGATTCCAACTCGGGCAAATCCCCTTCGAGCATGTCGCGCACTTCCTCGATTTTCTTCTCGAGGACTTTCTCCGGAACGTCTTGACCGACGAAAACGTAAGCGCTGCCTCGATCGCCTAAGCCAGCTCTTCCAGCGCGACCGATCATTTGCTGCAGATTTCTCGGTTCCAGTTTTTGCGTTCCACCGACGAGCAAGTCGCGAACGATAACTCTTCGCGCGGGCATGTTCACGCCCGCCGCGAGCGTGGACGTGGCGCATACGATGCGAACCAAGCCACGTTTATATGCAACTTCAATCGCTTGACGTTCTTCTACTTGCATGCCAGCGTGATGGAACGCAATACCTGAAATGATGTACTTGGCGATATTGGAAATCGAACCATCTTTATCGTTCCTCGGTAAAGCGTCGTAGGCGAATTGTTCTCTCGCCTCGACCGAGTTCCCGATACCTAAATTAACATCAACAAATTTCATTTTCGCCAACTGATCTGCGAGTACTCGACATTTATCTCGCGTGCCGCAAAAGACAAGAACCTGGCCATTTTCCTGTAACGTTTCCATGCACAGTTTACCTACGTGTACCACATCGTTTCCTTGCTCTAACGTACGAACGACTTCGCCCGACGCACTGTCGATAATATTATTTCTCGATTTGACGAAGACTTCCAACGTCACCGGTCGATAGTTACTAATGCTACAAGACGCGTCCAGCCATTCCGCCAGCGCATTTACGTTCGGTAACGTCGCGGACATGCCAACAATCTGTATCGGTCTTTGGTTATTCATTGTATTTTCAACTTCTTTAGACGGTGGCGAGAAGATGGAGTACCCGCCGTCCGAGGACGAGTATTGCGACACGTCGCCCAATACCGTGTTTGTATTTGCGGCATCTCCAGGCGCGCCACTCCCATTCTCTTCAGTCGCGTACACTAACTTCGTCAACAAACACTCCAAAGTCGCACCTCGCCCTGGTTCTTGAACCATGTGTAACTCGTCGACCACCACGCACTTCAAATCTTTCAATCTGTGTTGTTCAATCATCTTCGTCACCAGAGCGTTGGCTTTCTCCGGCGTGCACACAATCAAGTACGTTTGCCCAGTTCCAGATTTCGGTATACCGCCGCCACTCCCACCAAAGTGACGCAACACGCGCAATCGGTGTATGCTCGACAATAAAATCTCCAAGTCTCTCGCTCTTTCCACGCATAAGGACACGAATGGCAACACCAACAAACATATGCACCCTTTGTATTGCGTCAATCTTCTCGCTAACAAAATATCCGCGACTAAGGATTTCCCACCGGACGTGGGCGCGCAATACACGATATTTTGCCCGTGCGTTAATATACCAGGGGTGTTTAGCACGTCCGATTGCCAATCGTACAACTTCTTGATCCCTTTCCTGTGTAAATATTTCACGAACGATTCCGGCAAGTGCAACGAGTGCAACGGAATAGTCTCCGCCGTCGTCGTCTCCGCGAGCTGTTTCTTCTTCTGCTCTTTCTTGAGTAGCGTCGGGGAATCAATCGGAGGTAGCGAGGCTAAAAAACTCTTGGAATGTTGTTGTATTGGAAGAGGAGCAACTGCGTTTTGTTGCTGTTGTTCATTCTCTCCCAGCGCGGCGGCGGTAAAATCTAAAGACCTTCGTCTTCGCTTTGAAGTTTTCAACGAATCTCTCCTCGTCCCGACTGGACCAACGTTCAGCATCAAAAATTGCGCGTCGTCATTTTCGTTCTCCTCCTCCTCCTCTGAGAAGAACCGCGGCGAAGACAACATCACATCCTCGTCGTGCATTGTCGTCATCTCCTTTTCGATGTCTCTTTCAATCTGATCGTTTGTTTTCGCCGGAGAAATGTCTCGCGTGACGTTCTTCATCATCTCTCTTTATTCTTTTTCCCCCAACAAAAAGAAAGAATTGTTGGCACGCACTCAAAAATTATATCTCGAAGACATCACTGCGAGTGCGTGGCGACATTTGCGACAAAACGCGGGCTTAACGTTTTACTCTGAGAGTAATAGCAGTGGAGTAGTAATGGTGATAGGAAAACAAGAGCGACAGCAAGAGCAACGAGTGGTGCGTGGTTGCGTGTTTGCTGGGTAAAAAATGAGGATTTCTTTTTTTTCCAATTTTTTCTTCCCCTTTTTTTTTCAAGCAATCGAAGAATTCTCTTTCTTTCTTGGATCGAAAAGTCGAGCGAGTGCCCAGATTCGATGCGATGAATAAATTCGAAAAGTTAAGTTCTATCAACAACAGTATCTATCATCTCCTCGCAGCGCGCGCGGCGAGGGCTACATACATAGTCTGCTGAAATTAAACAACGCATGTAATAATAATAATACTAATAGTTTCTTCTAATAGATGCTAATAATAATACTAGTTTACTCATTTCTTATCGTTTAACAATTGATAGGCGATAATCGCGGCGTCTGGGAAACGAGTGACAAAATACAACGCGACGAGGCGTTCGAGTTTGACGTATTCGTCTTCGCCAGGTTTTTCCACAAACGGCGCGCCATTAGCGGAGAGCCAGCTTTTCATTTCGCGCTGAATTCGAAAGGCTTCTCCTCCGTGCCCCATGGGTGGATGGGTATAGATGTTACGAATGCAAAGGACTAAACCTGCAAAATCGTTCGAGTACGCGCCGGCGCTGAGTTGTTCTTGCTTTTTGTCCTCTGGTATTTCGGTTTCCAGGGACTCTAACGAAGCCGAAGATACCTTTAGAGTTTCCATTTTACCTCCTTGGATATCTTCTTCGCTATCGTTGGTGTCATCGGGGGCAATAACTCTCTCTTTCTGACGTCGTTCTCGGGCCGCTCGCCGTTTCTGGGATCTCGTCAGTGGTCTCGCGTTGTTGCTGCCGCTGCTGCCACTATCTTCCGCTCTTCTTCGTTCTGACCTTTGTAATAAACTCGACAGGATGTGATCTTTCCAGTTGTTGATATTATCCGTCACTCTCCTCACGTCGGCTTTTCGACCAACCCATGCTCTCTCGACTAAATTTTGTGTGGTTTGATCTCCGATTAAACTCTTCGCTCTGCCGACTTTGCCCGGGTTGGATCTATCGGCAACATCCTCTATCTGCTCCATACAAAACTCTGGATCACACAGTTGCATCATTGACACGAACTCCGCAGAAGTTGGGCGTTTTTTTGGATTTTGATGCAGCGTCTTTCCAATCAGATAGTTGGAGACGACTTGGACGTGCCGAGGTAAATTCGCGACTTGTAAAAGAGTGTTCAAATTTTCGTACCTTCCTTCTCTTTTCTTGTGATTCATCCTCGTAATCGCGGCGACATCGTCCTCTTTGATTTCCACCGAAGAATAAGGAGACCACGCCCCGGTGAGCACTTGAAAAGCCAAGCACCCGAGATCCCAGACGTCTCTCTTCGGAGTGAGTTGCACCACCCCAGATCCGTCCCAGGAGAGCTCTTCAGGGGGTTTTCTCAACGGGTTTTGCATACTTCCAGTGCCCACAGTGGAAGGACCCATGCCATACTGCGACGTGAAACTTTGTGCCTTTCTTTGAGTTCCTTCGAACGATTGGAAGCGATCGTCGAATTCTTTCGCGAGGCCAAAATCCGAAATTTTAAAGATTTTCGTTGGTTCTTCTCCTTCTTCTTCGAATATCTCGTCATTCCTACTTTTCAAACAATTATCAGCCTTGATGTCGTTATGCGCGACTCCAGAGGCGTGTATTTCCTTCAAAGCGACGGCTATTTGCTTCACAACTTTAACACGTTCCTCCCACGGGATTTCTTTAACGCTTTGACGAGCTTTCTTAAAATCTGTATCTTTTTTCTTGAGCGCAACCCCGCCGTTGACTAACCAGGATGTAAGCGTCTCGCCGCATAATTCCGTTGCCACGTATGCGGCTTTGTTTGAGTCATCATCGTCTTCGTGTACATTTAACTCTGCGCCGAATAAACGAGTGATTCTTCTCGATGCTATTTTTCGGTGAACCTCAAACTCTCTTCGGAGTAATTGTCTTCGCTCGTCCGCATTTTTGCTATCCGCATCGAGCGGGATTCTTTTAATCGCCGCATCGTGCGGTTTGATTTTGCCTGTTGTCGGATGTTTCTCGTCATAATACCCTTCATAGACGACAACTCCAAGTGAACCCGTGCCTAAAACCTTTTTCCTGTCGTACCAAATCGATTTCCCAGCGTTTACCTCACCCTCGTACCGTTGCATGTACGCGCTCATCCCTCTTTTCACTCTCGTATCTTTGAGATACTGCGCGTACGCTTTTTGAAGTTCTTTCTGACGCAGTATTGCTTTCTCAATCACCGAGTTCGGAAGGTTCGCTTCGGTAATTTTATTTTTCAACGCAAAGTGGTCATTTTCATCCATCGCGCGAAAGAGTTCTTTACAATCCTTGAGCTTTTGCAATCGATTGGCCATCATTTGCATGAGTTCGGTAAACTCATTTGATCTCGAGTTAATATCAGCGAAGGAAATACCTTTACCAACGTAGTCCTTCCATTCCGGAAGGAGAGATAACTTATCCCTCTCCTGAAAATACGCGAATCGTTTGCTCGCTTCCTCGTTCGCTTTGATCACGCGATGTATGAGAGTGTCGATTTCCTCCTCATCTTGCGCGAGAATAGGCGACGCTTCGTCGTCGCACAAAAATCTCAACTCGTTCAGTTTTTCCTTCATGTCTTCTAGATTCTGTTCTTCAAACGTCATGATTTTCTCGTACGCTTCGACATTTCCCATTACTTTGATGAAATACGGATCTTTCCTCGATAAACCGGCTCGATCGAGTTCATCGATACATTTTTTAATTTTCGATTCATAGACGTATCGAAGTACTCCTACGGGGATTACCGAATCGCTCGCCCACCACACTAAATTATAGGTCAAAAAATCCGAAACCGTTTCTTTCGCTTTTGCTACGTTATAAGCACGTCTAAATCTTCGCAAAACATCCTCGACTTGTGTCAAAGGCGGGAATATTTCTAAATCTGAAGAAGAGAGTGTCTCGACTTTTGCTCTTCGCGATGCTTCTCTGCTTGTTATATCGCCTTCCGTCATCTCCCCGTTCAAAAATTTCTTGGTATCCAAGATGGCAACTTTCGCTCGAGTGCCAAAGTTCTCAAACTGTAGCAACTCGTCGGTGCGTGTGTTATCAAATCCCAGCTGTACGAAAAATCGAATCGCGCGACCGAGATACCCGTCCTTCTTCTTGTCCCCCACTTCGTCCGTTTTTGCAAACGTCCACGCGATATCATCAAACTTCTCTTTCGCTTTGCTCGAGGGACACTGACCTGCTTTCAAGGCTTCTATAGTCGCATCTAAATCTAAATCAGCATCAATAAACGCTCTCTCCTGATCCATAATTTTATTCCCTATTCGGTTTTCCCATTCGATTAAGCATGCCTCTCGAGTCAATCTCACGGTTTCGTTTTGTAAGGATCGCCATTTATCGTACGTATTGTCGAGGGACGACATACTCTTATTATCTTCCACTTGTAATCCACAAACGGCAACGTCCACGTTGGTTTCTCGCGCGAATCTGAAAATGTCCGACAGCTCTTCCACCGCTTTCTCATTTCTTGCTTTCGCCGGCAAAACGAAGGCGACGACTAACGGATTATTACTCGCCTCTTTGTTAAAAAATGGAAACGGGAAATACGTCGGCGCGACGACGTGCGGATCCACCAACTCTTTCATCTGATGCGTAGATACCCATTGCGCCGAGTTGTTCTTATTATTACTATCTTTTA
>Ga0115552_1000891_pt1 | contig 17348 bp, 14 predicted proteins | sample COGITO_mtgs_1103_3_FD_87178 | JGI IMG/M metagenome (GOLD analysis project Ga0115552, IMG submission 87178) | Pelagic marine microbial communities from North Sea - COGITO_mtgs_110328 | ecosystem: Environmental > Aquatic > Marine > Epipelagic | place: Germany:Helgoland, sampling site Kabeltonne...
ACACACACACACACACACACACACACAAGTAAGAGTAAACGGAAGGATGAACGCCACGCCGATGTTCCTTTCTTCCTCCTCGATGGCCTTCTCCACGTCCACTCGATCTAATACTAATAGTAATACGAATGAAAATAACCGATCGAGGACGACGACGACGATGATGAAGCCGTCCCCCACGCAACAACAAAGAAATAAAAACCGGGCATCTGTAGCAGCATTAACGACGAGAAACGAAGATAGAATGATCACGAACACGACGCGACAACTAAAGAATAAAAGAGGCTCTGCGCTGCAAACATCCGCTGCGCTTCCCGATGCTCTTCACTCGGCAGCAACTCTCTCGGAAATCTCCGCCTTGGAAGGCAACATTCAAGGCTTTTACTTGGGAACGCTGTTGTTAATTTTAGGATTTTCCGGATTCATCGTCGTTCGACAGGTGTTTATTCGAAGAGAGTTGGACGATCAAGCGAAAAAGACCGGGGAACGCATTCGCGCCGGGAACGCGTCCTCGGACGACTACTTTGAAATGGGTTCCATCATGTTGAGAAAGAAAGTGTACACGCAAGCGATTCGAAACTTACAACTGGCAGCGGAGAACTGGGAAGGCGATGAGGAGGATTTGGCGCAAGTGCACAACGCGTTAGGGTTCGGATACGCAGAGATGGAGAAGTACGAAGACGCGATTAAGGAATTTAAGTTGGCGAGTCAGTTACAGCCGGGGTACGTGACCGTGTGGAACAATTTGGGCGACGCGTACGAAAAATTGAAGATGCAAAAAGAAGCGGTTAAATGTTACGAGGAAGCTTTAGTGTTAGCGCCGGGGAACTCGGTCGCGACCATGCGGTTGAAGAACATGAGAGAGCGAGCAGAGCGATTAGGATTGACTATTGAATAAAAATGAATTGATTATTATTAAACTTCTTCAATTATTTTGCTACTCTACACTTTTCGTTAACTCAAGTTTCCCATTTGTTGTTGTTGCGCGTTGTATTGGTCCGCTTTCGCTCTCATTTCCTCTTCCATTCTTTCCCTCGCCGCGTCTTGCTCCCGTTTCTTCAATCTCGCCTTCTTATTCTGAAACCAATTATACACGTTGCACTCTTGAATGGGGCCGAGCGCGCTCAACTCTTCCGTCACTTGTTTCAAATTTTCTCTCTGCGGCGTCGTCGTATCAATCGCGAAGAGCTGTTCTAAACGTTCAAACTGTGCCGTCGTCGGTTGCCATCGAACTTTCCCGGGAACGGAATACACTCCAGTGTTGGAGAATATCGAGGCTGGTGTTTTTCGCTCTTTGTGCGGTTTCTCTTTCTTCGGTTGTTTCTCTCGGGGGTAAGCGGAAGACGCGTGCGTCGCGTGACGGTCGTACTCTCCTCGCGCGCTCATTTGCAAGTCTCTTAATGCAGCTTCGTGGGTCAATTGCAACAGCTGTTGACAAATGTGCGCGTAGGAGGCTATTTGTTGCCTCAATGCGTACTTTTGTTGTTCCGTCATGTGTAGGGCAGCGTTTCTGGGGAGGTCCGGTACGTTGGCGAGTATTTTCGGACCTTCTTTCGGGTCGTACTTCTCTCTTTCTTCTTCTTCTTCTTGTTCTTTTTCTTTCTCTTCTTCTTGTTCTTCTTGTTCTTCTTGTTCGTTTTTTTCTCCTCCCGCATCCTCCTCCTCCTCATCGGCAGCAGCTCCGTCGTCAATCTCGGCAGCAGCAGCGCTAGGAGGAGCAGCAGGGGCGGTGGTGGTGATGATGTTGTCGTTTGCTTCTTTCATTTCTACGTCGTCGTCGTTTTTATTCTTCTCAGCAGCATCGGCCGCGGTGGTAATTGTGGTGTCAACAGCACCTTCTTGCGCCGCTGCTTGTGGTGGTTGCTCTGCGAGTGATGACATCGCGTGGTGAAACGTTTCTCTCGTCTTCCAAACTCTTTTCAAATTGTGTGGGCGATGATGAATGCTGTTGAGATGTTTTTGGGACGAATTTTCTGCTCGATGATTTTTGTGCGAAAAACTGAAATTAGAGTTTGTGTCCTGGGATTAGGGTATAGACCATCACTCCAAGAGAGAGAGGAAAAGGTCGTTGGAAAAACAGTTAGAAAAAAAGTCTCTCTTCTCGGTGCGACGTTTCGGGAAAAGTCCGACGCGCGCGCACTCTAAAGAAAACATCAGTATAAACACACACACACGCGCGCACACACGTACACATCGAAGTTTCCGCGAGAGAGGTAGAAAACGCGATCTCGAACAATTGTGAGACTGGAGAGATACACACACACACATAAGAGAGAAAGGAAGAGACTGACACCGCGCGCGCGCTCTCGTTTAAAACCATTAATCCGCAAAAAACAAAGTGAACACTACGCTCTTGTTAGAAGAGAGAGAGAGAGACATACAAAATGTTCGCGATCGTGGTCGCCGCTTCTGGTTTGCTCTTGCACCGGATGAAACAGAGGTCAGAACAAGCGTCAGATACGTTTGATCCAGACGCCGTGCACGACGCAACCATCGTTTCCGAGATGGTACGAGTTGGGAGCATGAAATCTATCTCCTCTTCTCAAAATTTGTCTTCTCTTTTGAACACCTCTTCGTCTTCCTCTTCCCTGACGAGTAGCAGCGATACGATGAGCGACGATACAATACTAGAAGAAGAAGAAGAAGAACCTGAAGTGCGATGCAGATTTTGCTTCCAAGACGAACTGTGCGGGGATCTCATCGCCCCGTGCGCGTGCACTGGAAGCCAAGAATACGTGCACTTGAAGTGTTTGCGGATGTGGCAGAAGGTGTCTTTGCGCTCGAACGGGTGCGCCGAGAAGAATTGCAGGGTGTGTAAGCACAAGTACATCTTACCGTACATTCCTTTGAAACGACGAGTCTCGTTTTACTTCTCGTTAAAAGCGAAGGATCGATTGAACGAGTATACCAAGGCGTGGTGTGACGTCGTCGCGACTGCAGTCATGCAGGCGCGCCTGCAATCTGTGATTTCCCCGCTTCACATCGTTCGCCGGTCAAACTCACTCGCTGAATTAGCGGTTCTCATGGCCATGTCTGAACTCCGCATTTTTGCAAAGCGAGCGGAAACAAACGCACCGATTAGCGCGGTACCTTCTGCTCCGTCTTCTTCTCCGAAAATCTTCGGCGGAGAGAAGATCAAGAAAGGAGTAAAACTTCTCGGGTGGGGGTACACGACGTTAAATCTGTTCGTCAAATTTCATCACGCCGTGAACAGATAAATAAAGAAAAGCGAGGGTTGTATAATGTACTAGAGTAAAATTGTTGTAATACTAATATACGAATGTGTAATAACTTATGCATGATGAGAAAAACAGAATTTACATTGAAAACGCGCCGCCTAATTTCGCAGTTTCTAAGGCTTTTTCCATCATAGAAGGCGGGCGTCTCGGCGGTGGATACGGACCGACTCTCATTTTCTTCTCTAATTGACCAAGTTTTTCTCGCAGAATCGCCGCAAACGCACTCAAGACGCCACACAAATACGCCGGTTTCAAACCGCTCGCACTAGCTGATACCCACGCCGTCGACGAAGATATGCACGCGGCGACAAATGCCGTCGTCACCGCCAACGCAACTAATGAAAACACGCGCAAAAACTTGCGGAAGATGACAATCTTCGCCAACGCTTGGGCGCACGATTTACAGTTCTTCGTATGCGCGTGGTATCTGTCCAACAAAGCCTCTCTCGTCTCTTCTTGCGGTGGTAACTTTGTGCTCATACCTTCAGGCCAAGACGGACCACCGTTGGCAACGTCCACAATCCAGTTTCTAAACGCGTTCACGTACACGTCCGCCGAGGACGGCATGTAACACGCCTTGGCGTACTTTTCATTCTTCACAGTTCTCGAAATTTCAATCAAACGTTCTTGTTTATGCAAGAAGATTTGATCGTCTTCCAAGATTGCGTTTTGATTCGTGTGCGTGTACCATTTCGGGAACAAACCGAACAGCTTTCTCGGCAACGCAGCTTTGAAAATAAATGGAAATCGAGCGATTAAACGACACTTTCCCGGCGCGATGGGAACGGCGTACACAACCGTCAAGGTTGTAAACTGGTCCGTTCGGAGCGTGTGCCGCATCAACGCCGGCGCTTGAAACTCCGTGTATTGCGTGCCATACTTTCCTTTTCGTGGTCCTTCCTTCCACTCGCCGGTGAAACCGTTTCGTGAAACTTTCTTATCCTCCGTGGTGAGTTCTAACACTACCGGCGTAGCGTTTTCGCGCTTACCGACCGAGTTATGGTGCGTAAACGGAACGTGTGAAACGTCCATCACGTTTTCTAACAAAGTCGAATAGTCCATCGGCAAATCTCGAAAGACGTCTTGATACACGCACATCGGGTCGTCGAGTTCTGGAATCAACGGTAAAGGTGGTAAATCGTCCACCGTTTTCGTCCCGTCAATTTTCGTCGGGTAGCACCACAAAACGCCTTGCGCGACTTTCGTGTAATACGGCGTCGCGCACGCGCGCGGCGAATTCAGCGCGGTATCCACCGCCGGACCTTCGCTCCCAAGTTGTGGAATAGACGTGCACTTCCCGCTCTTCCCTTCAAACGTCCATCCGTGGTAACCACACTCGATTTCCCCTTTATCGTTGATGCGTCCTTCGGAGAGCGGCGCCAATCTGTGCGGGCACATATCCGCCACGCACGAATACTCCGGAGCATCATCGCTCGCACCACTCTTTTTGTTCTTCCAAAATACCAAAGGCGTGCCTAATAAGGTGAACGCGTACGGCGCGTCGTCTTCCAAATCGCACTCGAATGCAATCGGGTACCACTGCGAGTGCCAGTCGAAAGGCTCCGTGCCTTTGGTTTCCAAGGAAGGAAGAGACTCGTCCACGTCTAAAACCGCACCTCTCGTTTTCGTGTTCCGCGCGCTTTTTATGCTCTTGCTTTTTATCTTCATCATCGTTACTAAAGAAGAATTGGAAGAAGAAGATGAAGACAACGAGATGTGTCCTCTGTGTTGTTGATGGCTGTTGATGTTCCTTTTGATTTTCGCCGCCGTCGTCGTCTTTTTTGGTGACGTTGCATTTCCACTTCTCGTCACTCTCTTCTTCTTCAATAAAAGATGAGAGGAAGAAGACGCGACGATGGAAGACGCGAACGACATCGACGCGGAAGATGAGTGCATCGCGCGAATGATTCGAAGGTTTTAATACTGCTTATCTTCTGATGTAAAGAAAAGATGATTGTATGATAAAAAGCAAAGCGCGAGTACGAAGTCTGTAATGTGGATTGTTTTTTGTGCTGTGTTTTGGATATACTTCTTTTCTGTCTGTCTAATTCTCTCTCTCTAAAACGAGTACAAGAGTACATATTCTCTCTCTATCTTGTATTTAACGTCTCATGCCTCGACCACCGCCTCGACCGCCTCTGCCTCCTCCTCGCCCGCCGCCACCACCGCCTTGAGCATCTTCGCTTCTCGGGTTTCGCACGGTTTCATCGATGGAAAGAATCAAACACGTGGCCTCGCACGCCGCGGCGATGGCGTTGCACTTGACCAGAGCCGGTTCCCAAATAAAGTTCGCAAAGGTATCTAAAATCCCGCCCGAGTTGACATCGACGCCGAAATTCAAGCCTTCGTGGTTTGGAGAGGCGTGTTTTTGCCGAAGTTTATTCAAAACGTCCGTGGCGTCGCACCCAGAGTTGTCGCACAACTGTCTCGGGATGACTTCTAAAGCGCGAGCAAACGCGTGAATAAACAGTTGCGATTTTCCTTCGACAGTTCGCGCGTACTCTTTTAAACATTTACTCAACTCCATATCGATGGCACCGCCACCAGGTACTACAGCCGCGTTTTTCGTCGCGCGACGGACGATTTCAATGGCGTCGTTTAAACTTCTCGCCGCTTCCTCGATGAATTGCTCGGCGCCGCCTCGTAAAACTAAAGTGCACGTCTTCGCTTCCGTGCATCCACGGAAAACGTTAAAGCGTTCGGAACCGACTTGAATTTCTTCAAAGATATCGCACGTACCTAATTGCTCATCGTTCAAATCGTTCACAGTCGTTTGCACTGCCGCACCAGTTGCTCGCGTGCATCTGTCCAAATCCGCCTGTTCGACTCTCCCGGCACAAAACAAGCCTCGATCGGCAAAGTATTGCGTAGCTAAATCACCAATGGCTAATCGAGATAGCACAACGTTCGCGCCCGACTGAACGCACTTCTCGAGCTTATCGTAGATGATGTTCCATTCGGCATCGACAATTTCTTGGTACTTGGACGGGTCGCTCAATCGCACTTCGGCGTTGTCTTTTTCCGATTTCAACTCCAACTCCAAATTTAACGCTAAAATCTTCGGTTTGACCATTTTCTTCGTCATTTGCTCGAAACCGGCGTACGAAAACGTTTTCTTAAACGCCACTCCATCGACGAGAAAGGAGTCTCGCATGCTCGCGCCTAAAACTTTCTTCACGCCAATCATTTTTGGGTCTAACAAGTCTTGGTCCAAGTGGCCGACGGCGTCGACGACCATCTTGGCGAAAAATTCCTTCTCGCCACCGACGAGTTTCGAGGACAACGTCGTCATCGCGCACTTTTTCAACATCTCTTCTTTCTCTTCTTTTGAGTTTCCTTCGATGGAAACCGAAACTTCTTTGACTTTTTGGACGGCGAGTTCGCTCGCTTTACGAAACGCGCGAATGATATTCATCGGATGCACGCCATCCTCAATGAACGGTTTCGCTTCTCTCAAAAACTCTCCGCATAACAAAACAACCGTAGTGGTGCCGTCGCCAACTTCTGCATCTTGCGATCGAGCGATGTCCACCAAAGTTTTCACCGCCGGATGCACTATTTCTAACAACTTCATGATCGTCGCCCCGTCGTTGGTAATCGTCGTCACGCCTCGGTTATCGACGACTAATTTATCTAATCCTCGAGGACCTAAGGTTGTTCGAATGGTATCCACGATGGCCATGCACGCGTTGATGTTTGAAATCAATTGGCCTTTGCCCTGTGAAGTGTCCGTGCCTTCTTTTAACAAAACGATTTGCGGCTCTGTTTTATTTTTCAAACAACAACAAAAGAAGAAGAAGAAGAAGATTTATGATGAGTACAACACACAGAAAGAAGAGAACAAGTGTATGTACGAGAACAAATGAGAATAGACGACGAGGAGAGGACGATACGATGGAATTTTCGGTGGACGCGCAGAGTGCAAACGTCGTCGTCGTCGTCGTCGAATCTCCCTCATCATCATCGGCGCTTTTCCCGGTCGTCATCGTTGACCAAACAACACAAAAAATTAGAGATGAAGAAAAAAAGAGAACACAACAAACACTTGCTACTATTAGTACTTACGGATCAATCGCCCGTCGGGCATTTGCATGAGCGTCGTCATCTTATCGTCGTCGTCGTTCAAAGATCTGTTGTTGTTTGATCTAAAGGTGTTTGATCTTTTTTTTTGTGGAAGCGGCGCGTTGTTCAACAAAAGAAGAGAGAAGAAGAACTCTTTTCGTTGAAAAATTCGTTCTTTGATTTTTTGTTTGTTTGCGTTCGCGTTTTCTTCGAAAAAATTTCGACGTAAAAAGTCAACCTCTTTTGTCTCTTCTTTGGGTGTCTCTCTCCTAGAAGACTGTATTCTTGATTATACACACGCGACGCGCAAAAGCAGTGAGTGTGAAGAGATGGCATCATCATCAGAAGCATCAAAAGCAGAAGTAAACGACGATACCGCCGTGACCACGACGAGTAGAAACAATAACAACAATCCCTTTGCACGAGAACAAGAAAAACGAGAAGGACATTTTGACGCGGAAGGAAAAAATGAATTGACATCACAAACACCATCGTCGTCATCACCTAAAATCTCTGATGGAAGAACAAACGACGACGGTGAGAAAGAAGAAGAAGAAGATAAAAAGGAAGAAGAACAAGAGAATAAAAGAGACGTTTCGGACATCTCCAGAATACGGTTTCGGAGGCAGAGTTCCGTGCACGACATCGGTCCCATAGAACTTTCGTCCACGAAAACGACCGTCTTGGACATCAAGGAAAAACTGAAACAGTTTGTCACGGAGGAAGAACAACGCGCGAAGAACAACGAGGAAAAAAAAGACGGAGGAAAAACATCATCAATAACGAATAACTTAACGACGGACGATATAAAGATACTTTATTTAGGTAAAGTTCTAGACGGGTGCGACGATGCGACGTTGTTTCAGATCGGTATTCCCGCCGCCGGAATCACGACGATTATGCACGCGCACGTCGTCCCGCCAAACATGCGAAGGAGAAGTTCGGCGCAAAAGTTAGCCACGTTAGGGACAAAGTTATTGCTTAGCGGCGGAGAAGTCAATGGGAATGGTAACGCGCAACCTTCGTGTTGTTCGATACAGTAGTAGTTTTTTTATAGTCCACCTTTATTTTAGCAGATAAAACAACTTTGTATATATAAGTAGTAGCATTGAATTAAGCGTTGCAAGTTTACCAGTATTATTATTCTTCGCGCATATAATCATTTGATTAAAAAAAGAAAGTATCTAATACACGACACTTCCGCCGAAGATCTTCCATCCACCGTCAGAAGTTCGGCGCATTTCATATCGTGCTCTATATGTCGACTCGTACACATCGTCATCGTCCACTTTGGATCTATCCTTCAACACAGCCAACTCGGTCAATCTCGCTTCTACGATGGCTTCGTCTTCGTTGTAAATTTCAATCTTTTCAATCACCAGTTTATTCAACTCGTACTCCCAGCACCAGCCGTGAGAGGCGACATCTTCTGCTCTCAACGTCCATTGCCTCAACATCGGTCCGTCGAGAATATTGCTCAACGCGCGAGAATCGTGAGAGCTACCGAGCGCTTTTGCTTTGATTTGTTGCCATCTCTTCACGACCGACTCCGCAGTGCTTTCGTCCATAGGTTTCTTCACCGGTTTCGGAAGCGAGATCGAAGGGACTGAAATTTTTGGCATCTCAATCTTGGGAACTTCAATTTTCGGCACAGTTGGAAATTGTGGCGGCTTCAAACCACTGATACCACCACTACTATATTTGCTGTACTTGTCTTTCGTCGTCGTCTTGTGGTTGTTGTTATTGTTCGTGTTCTTTTTTGGCGCGGGCGTAGATTTCTTATTCGCGTTTTTCTTTTCGGTGGCGCTTCTTTGCCACGAGGGCAATTGCACGTTTTGAAAAGCGCTCGAGTTGTTGCCAAAGAAGTTCATCGCGCTGAATACGATCGCTCCAGTAAAGGCTAATCGCGAGATCACGCCTACACGGTACTGGGTAACATCTTTCTTCAACGCGACTGGAACGTCATCGCTCGGGAAAAACGAACTCAACACGCTCGCAGAACCTTTCGTCAAAGCGCGCTTGGCCGCAGATCCCGCACCTTCAATCTTCGCAAACGCCGGAGAAAGTGCGTATCTGTCCACAAAACCAGTAACCTTCGGATTTGAGAACCACTGTTCCAAAGAAATCGGTGCAACGCGCGCCGAGTCTCTGAAAAGAGGAAACGCGACTTGCTGAATCCATTGATCGACTAAGGCGCACACGCCTTCGACGACGTCGCCAGACGGAGAATTTTCTCGAACGAAAGTTGCCATTTCCGAGTTGGAAGTTTCCTCCGAAGACAAACCTAAAAGCTTACACGCGGCTTCCGTTTTACCGAGCAACACTAAGCACACCGTGCGCTCGATGGTGACATCCCCAATTTCCGAAGTTTGGTTGGTATTCTTAGCAGCGATTTCAAGCTGTTCCAAGATGTCATCCGCATCCACGAGCAGCAACGGGTTGCCACTCATTAGACCGGCGACAATGTGCGAGATGGAAGCTCTGTACACTTCTTCCGGGTCAGCTGGGACATGATCTGGCGCTTCAACAAACATCGCGGCGTGCTCATACGCGGTTAAGAAGCGAGACGACTGCGCTTGTAAATCTGCTTTTGAAATCAACGCCGCGTCGTCGTTTTGAGCTTCGTTTTCATCGACCCCTGGTTTCGCCCATAAACACTTTTTCAACGCCATTAAGCCGAGCTCGCGACCTCGCCTTTGGTCTAAAGGCACCGCGAGCAGTTCAAGCGCGACGCCAGGTAACGCGTCGTCGAGTTCCTTGTAGATTGCATCCTTCAAATCCGGAGCGAAAGATTTGGACTTGCCACCCGGCGCCTTCTCCAATGTTTTCAACGCCAGTTCTAGCATGTCGCTTCCTTCCACGTAACTTGGTCGTTTACCTAAGCTATACAAAGCTTCTTGCGCGTATTCGCATGTGGCCATAGAGGACGTTAACGCGACATCGCGCTTCCCGTTGCTGTTAACTGAATCCCCACCTCTCCTATTTTTCGCCGTTAATATGGCATCTGCGTACTCTAAAACTTTTTGATTTTCGCCCGCTTCCAGCAACATCGCCAAAGCCGCCGGTGCTCGTTCAAAATCAATCGGAGTCAACACACCGTTTCGCAAATCTTCGTCGTGGTACGCTCGGGCTTCTTTATCGGATAAAACTGCCACGGCTTCCTCGATTAAACTTTCTCGGCTTTGACGCAACGTGTTCGAGTAGCCTTCAAAGACTTGCGCGTATTTCATCGCCTCGCCGGCTTTGGGAATAGTCGCGCGCGTCGCACGCGCTGGAGATAAGTCCAAAATGCCGTAGTACGATATCGGCAAAAACACGTGCGTGTTTTTCATCTCGTTCATAATAGAATCCTCTTCTTCAACCGGCGAGGACCTCTCCGCCGGAATCTCAAACACTTCTTTCTGCATCGGTAAATTAAACGAACTCATCGTTCCTGGTTCGTCGTCCATCTTCGTCTGCTGCTCTCGTTTATAATTCTCTCCTTCTTTTCCTCCTCCGGCTTCCTCCTTTTCCTTCTTCATGATGGCCACGCGCTCGGCGTAGGACAATATTTTTGGTTTTTCTTCGTTTGTTGCACTATTTGAAGCGGCAGCAGCATCTTCGACTTGTGCTGCTGGCGTGCTCCACGGCAACGGATCCTCCTCCGAAGGCACATCGTACTCTTTCGCGTCACCACTCTCATTACTTTCCTCATTCGCATCGCCGGCGTTAACCGCATCGTCGGCGGTCACTCGCAACTGTTGTCGTCGTCGCGCACTTTTGAAACGAAAACGACGATCAGTCGCAGGATTGATGGCGGGAGTTCGATTACAAAATTGCGACGAGGAAGACGTCCTCCTCCTTCCGGAGGTGGCGGCGGCAGATAAACTCGATCGATCCAGAAGACCAGAAGACGAAGAAGAAAACTGTTTCCTATGGTGAGATCCAATGCCACTCGCCGTCGTAGCAGCGGTAGCACGAGCAAACATTTGGATGATATTTTAAAACGTGTGTGATTTTTTGGCGCGAACTCACACAAATTTTTTCGAAAGATATTTCATGATGATCGTTTTCCAACAATTTCAAAAATTACTATTCATCTGCGTCCGACATGTCTGTTAGTTCAACGAAGCGAACCTTGGAGGAATTCGAATACGGCGACGCGTACATCGCATCACTCACTGCGATTTCATCGCTCCAATTTATTCTCCCATCTCTTATTTTTAAGATATTAGCTACGCAATATCCAATCGTGCATATCGAAGTATACAAGATGTATCGCACCCAGGCGACAGCGCCTAAACTGACCAACAACTGACTCGTCGCTAAAACACCCAGCGCCGGTAACCACGGCACGAAAGGCGTTTTGAAATCACCCGCCGTCGGAATATTCATTTCTTCCACATCGAGCATATAGAACGAGCCAGTTTCTAGGACTATAGATACTGCCATGACAATCAGCGACCAGGATGGTTCATTTTGTATGTACAATCCCGAGAATATCATCGACGACGCACAAAGAAGTGCACATCTCAGCAACGCAGGCGATCTGTCTTTGAAAGAAGTCCCATCTTTTGGTGTGTATCGACGCACCAACAGCCCCATGTTAACGCTCAAAAATATTGAGAGCGTGCCTATTGAAACTAATTGCGCTAAAATATCTATATCTACAACTAAAGCGAGCAAGCCGGTTGTGACTCCGGTGAAAATGGATGCATTTGCGGGTGTTCCAAATCGAGGCGATACTTGCGCAAACCACTCTGGGAGCAAACCATCTCTGGACATTGTCATATAAACTCTCGGCTGCCCCATCAACGAAGAGAGTAAACTTGTCGTGATTGCAAAAACAGCACCAACGGAAACGACTACGGAGGCCCAATGTTCGTGATTGTTATCAAAAGCAACCGCAAAAGGAGCATCAACGTTAATCTCCGTGTAATGGACCATGCCAGTAATCACCAACGCCATAAAGCAATACAAACATCCGCATATTGTGAGTGACCCCAAAATTCCAATCGGCAAATCTCTGCTTGGCTTTTTCGTTTCCTCTGCTAACGTCGCCACGGTATCGAAACCGACAAACGCGAAGAATACCATCGAAGCGCCAGAAAGAATACCTCGGAATCCAAACTCCGGAGGTACGAACGGTTTCCAATTCTCCTCGTCTACACTCGTACTCCCGGTGATTAGTACGAAAACGACCGAAAGTAATGCTGCGCTCGTCACTGCAATATTAAACTTCGCCGTCTCTTTCATGCCGACGATAAGTAATACAGTTAAAACGCCCACCAATAAGAATGCGACGACATCAATCTCAATCAAAGACTCGTACACGACGAAGCGAAGAGCGTTCGGACTTTGCCCGATGAGAGTCGAGAAGTAACTTGTAAATCCACGAGCAACGGCGGCGCCCGCAATGGTAAGTTCGAGAGCGAGATTACATCCAGTGATGAAAGCGATGTATTCGCCAAAGGTCAAGGCGATGTAATTATACGCAGAGCCGGTGACAGGAATTTGTATGGCAAACTCAGTGTATGCTGTCGCCGTAATCAAGGACGTTATTGTCGCGAGTAAATACGAAATAACAACTGCCGGCCCTGCGTGTACTTGTGCCGCAGCGCCAGTCAAGACAAACACGCCGGCTCCAACGACACCACCTATGCCGAAGAAAATCAAATCCAATGCGCCTAACTCTCTCTTTAACGACGACTCGCTCGAAGAAGAAGTTGCTCCTTCCAAACACGACCTCTCTGATTTCACTTTCAGAGCTCTAGTGCACAGCAATCGCGTCGCATCGAGGATATCTCGGCCAGTTGGCATGATATGACCTCGAGCTCAGTGTTTGCGTTTTGAAGTTTTAAAGTTTTTCGAGACTCTTTCCAACCAACTGTCTCTCTCGAAGTGTCGAAAAACAAACAACAAGAGAAACACAACCCACCACAAAAAAGAGAGACACCTACCTACGTGTAGATGATATGAGTGCGGCGTTGTGGTATCACCAGAGAAAATCATTCTTACGATCAGCGTTTATATTAGTTTTACTCTTCAGTGCGACAGTCGTAATACTCTTTGGTGATGTTTTGTTTCTCGCTCAAAGAAACTCATCAGAGACATCAACATCATCGTCTGCTGCATCTTTTGACGACGGTGTAGGTGTTTCGAACCAAGCAGTCGCACAAGACGTTGATAGAAAGGAACCCACAGAATCAAAACAAGTAGAAATTGAAGAAATACACAGAAAGGTTGATGTAATGGAAGAGAATTTCCTCGATGAATCATCAACAACAACGACAACAGAAACAGAAACGACAAAAGCGTCAAAACTGACTCAAATGCAAAAGGACACGTTAAAAAAAGTAGTAGGCGCTGAATTCTTCGATGATCTCATCCCACCCGATTATGTTCCGCAAACCGAATATAAGTCTCCTTGTTGGAGTGCAGACGATAGTTTACGATGTTTGCCGTTTTTCTACGTGTTGGGACACTGGCAATCCGGCGGCCAGGACTTGATTGGAAGGCTTGTTAAACATCCAGAGGTTGTTGGATCTCGGCATTTTCATTTTTGGAACGAACCGAGGCCGCCGCGAGAATATTGGCAAGGCTACGGTTTCGCCACAGACACGATTAGAAAAAACGACGATACGAAAGATCTTATTTTTGGCGACGACTCCCCGGGGACATTTGCAAACTCCTGGAGCGAATCGACGCGCTTGCATCTTTCCTTTGCCGAAGACGTTAAAGAGTGCTGGTTGAAGTGCCAAGAAAAACCAAACGATATTCCTGACGGAAAGACGCAAACCGAGCGTCGAAGATGTATAGACGGTGATTTAGAAGACCAGAACGCAGACCCAATTGGATGCGGACGACAAGCGATGAAAAATGACCCTCCTTCCGAACTTGGAGGACACGGCATGAGCGTACCTCACTTGATGCGCTACGTGTATGACATTCGAGACGAAAACGCCCGCGGCGACGAAAGCATGGCGAGCAAATTGAAGTTTATACTTTTGCTCAGAGAACCGGCAGAGCGATTACACGACGCATTTTGGCACTACGACCATTACCAGAAACATTTCGGCGCTAGTGAAGACGGGTTTGATCAATTCGCGACGGAAATGACGAATCATTTTAAGGTGTGCGAAAGCGAACACAGCGCAAACGGATGCGCGCGACGATTTGAAACCTACCATCCTAAATTTGAAGCCGTGTTCTTCCACGCAGACCAGCTCATTAAAAATATGTACTCAGTGTGGATCGAAAGATGGTTTCAAGTGTTCGACAAAGAGCAGTTTTTGTTTTTGCGCAGCGAAGACGTTTTCGGTCTACCTAATCCAGTTTCCGCGACACCATCGGATTACGAAAACAACGAGAAGTCGAGGAAACTTGGCATGTCTGAAGCGTTACAAAAAGTAGCGAGACACTTGAATCTCGGTGAAATGTCAGATGCATTGACGGAGCAGATGGTAGAAATGCCGGAGACGGACGACGCGCGTGTTTTGAAGAAGGGCAAAATGTCACCCATGCGAAAAGAAACGAGAGCGTTACTGAACGAGTTTTATCAGCCGTTTCTAGTAGAGTTAGCCGAAAAGATTGGAGACGAAGCATTCATGTGGGATGATTTTAGACGTTAGGAAAGCGATGATTTAGTATTTATAGCCATACATGCATATACGCATGTCTTACATCATGTGATTCGCTTCTTTGATTCAACATACTTGTATTTCAAGTATTTCAAGTTTCAAGTTTTTTCAACACATGCATCAACAGACTTTAACAGAATGGTTCCTAACAGAACACCCCTTTTTACTATTCATCTTCATTTAAATGCTTTACAGTATTTGTCATACTGTTGATGTTCCCTTCATTGGTATTATCATCTCCCGTAGTTTGCATTCCCTGCACGTATGTGTATTCAACCGCGTCCACTCATCGAGTGCGCGCACCGCGACGGCGCGTTTTCCCCCGATTAGGGGTTCATAATGCAGTTCAGCAACACACATACAGCAAAGAGAACGATGATGTCTTAGCGAATTCAATACTATCAAATGGAAAAGTCACAAAGATTGCGCATCAGCTACTTCGTTCTTGCGTGCGAGCGGACGATGTAGTCGTAGATTTGACCTGTGGTAGAGGAACTGATACACTTTTGTTTTTAGAGCTAGTTAAAGCTGATGGTTTGATTGTTTCGCTCGATATTCAACAAGAAGCGCTTGACATCACAAGGAGAAGAATACGTGAAGAGTTCTGCGAACACATTAGCGACGAGGCCGAACGAAAGAAAATAGAAGAGAGAGTGTATTTTGCCCGAACATGTCACTCTGTGTTTGAATCCGTCGTTGATGGGATTGCGGAGAAGAAAGGAAAGAAAAAATCCGAAACGAACGAAATAGAAATAGGAGCGTTTACGATGAACTTGGGATATTTGACCGGGAAGGACACGGATAAATCAATCGTAACGAGAACTAGAACTACGTTAGAGGCGCTCGATAAAGCGAGTAAATTGTTGCGCGTCGGTGGTTTGATCACTATTTGCTGCTATCGTGGACATGAAGGAGGTTCAGAGGAAACCGACGCCGTTCTCGATTTTGTTTCGCGTTTTCCACCAGAGATTACGGTTACAAAAATAGACGTATTAAACCGGTCTGGGCCTGTATTGCTTAGCTGCTATCGCCAACGGTGATGATATGTAAATAGGGATTGTAATTATATATTTTCACTTGCATTTGTTGTTCTTGTAAGTATTTCAATTTCCTCTAGGAAGAAGCCGGAACGGCTTCGACGCCAGCAGCCGCGCTTTCTTCCTCTTTTTTTACTTTTACTTCTTCTTTCTTAATCTCTTCTCCTACTTTTGTCTCCTCTTCTCCGTTTTTATGAGCATCAGGTTCAGATTTCACCGCCGCCGCCGCTTCGTCCGAGGCCGCGGATGATGGCAACAGAGCCGCAGGTTTTCTCGCTACGCTCGCCAAGAGCGCTTGCACTCTATCGTTGTACGCTTCTGGTAGTAATCTTTCCAAATACGGGAGCATATCCACGTACGAATTTCGTATCGTTTGTTCCGCCATTCCGCTCACGGCTGAAATTTGACTCACATTGGCTATATCTTTTTTGTCTAATATGTTCGTCGCTAAGTATATCGCCGCCGCGGCTATCGACGCCGGCTGTTTCTGTGAATATCCTTCTCCCGTTTTGATTTCCCGGAATTTTTGAATCGCCGAACTACACACTCGAATGAATTCAGAATTCGCCAAACCCAAGTTACCGCAGAAGCGATTCGTGAGCAGTTCTGGCGTAATCATTTGCTCGTTCATTTGCATTTGTAAGTCCAATCCTTCACACACGCGTATGATGAAGCGGTAACATCTCCCGATCTCTTTTACGGTTGAACCGACGGCGGCGCCGCAAATCTCTTTAAACGTTCTCGTTTTACCTTCTTGTCGACAAGCGATGTATAAACACGCGGCAAACATAGCGACCGAGCTTTTGCCTTGCGTGGAGTGCGAGGACGTCACCACTTTATATAACTCACACGCTCCACTCTTGATGGTTTGATTCATCGCCATGCGGTCCGCCATATCTCCAATTTGCGAAAATGCCGCCATTAAAACTTTATCCGGGTTGCCTTCTCTGTTGTGCAATCTCGTCAGCGTTTGGTTAAAAGTCCCGTCTGGATTTCGTCCTATGGTTGTGCTTAAACCACCCCCGGAAAGCATGTTATTCGTCGCACCGACGGTTCTCGACGGATCACCTCCCGCTTTGTCCGAATCTGAAAACGTTCTCCATTCCGAACACTCATCGATCGTTCGACTTTCGACGACTAAACCGCACTCGGTGCAAATCAAATCCCCTTGCGCGTGGTCTTCGACTAACGTCGTTTGTACTTTACATTGCGAACAAATTTGCGAGAACTTCTTCACCTCTTGCTGCGCGGGAGAAGGTCCGGACATGACGCGTTTCAGTCGTTCTGTGTTTTCTTCTTTTCACCTCTTTTTGGTCGCGTTGTCGTCACAAAAGTATTATGTGTGATGATGACACGGAGAAGAAAGTTTAATGAAGTTTGAAGTTGAGATG
>Ga0115552_1000920_pt1 | contig 16993 bp, 6 predicted proteins | sample COGITO_mtgs_1103_3_FD_87178 | JGI IMG/M metagenome (GOLD analysis project Ga0115552, IMG submission 87178) | Pelagic marine microbial communities from North Sea - COGITO_mtgs_110328 | ecosystem: Environmental > Aquatic > Marine > Epipelagic | place: Germany:Helgoland, sampling site Kabeltonne...
GTCATCTTTCGCCATCATGAGACTGGTCACCCACCGCTCCAATTTCCCTTCAAACTCCCTCCCGTAATCCAACTCTAACCGTTTCCCGACTCGTTCCCACGCATCGCTTTTCTCTAACAGTTTATCTAAAACTCTCGCGGCGGCGTTACAATCTTCCGCTGAATTTTGGTTCGAGCGGAAGTATTGTCTCTCTGCGAGGAATCTCGAGTCCCCGACGCCAACGAGGACGTATTTCCTCCTCCGTTTACTCTTCGTCTTTGTTGTCTCGTTTCTCTTCTTCTTCTTCGACGCGTTCAACAGAATCTTCACGACTTCCAATCCTTCCTTTGCAATCTCGTCGTTTTCGACGGTTTCTACCACGATGACCACGATACGGGGATTTGTTGTTGTTGTTGGTGTTGTTGTTGGTGTTCTCGTCCGCATCGCGTTCTCGTTATCTTCTTTGTCTTCATCTTTGTCTTCTTCTTCTTGGATGATTTCCCCTAATTTTAGCGGGGAAATGCGTCTGCGTGATGATGATGACGTTCGCGACGATGAAGAAGAAGAGAATAAATCGACGAGCTTTTGCGCGACAATCTCCGCGACTGGGCCGCAATACGCGACGTCAATTTCGTCGATATCGTTTTTCACGACGCAAAATGAATCTGAGCGAGTCGCTTTCGTTGTCGTTTCCATCATCGATCGTCAATTAAAATCTATCCTCTCGTGTAGTCTTGCGCTAAAAACCCCTAAAAATGTGCCGCTCAACGACGCTCCTTTTCTCTCTCTTCTCGGATGTCCAGAACTGCGGGATATGCGTTTTTTAACAGTCTCAAACTCTCTAAAGTCAACTCGAAGGAATGGACGGTATCTACGCCAGGCACGTCGTCAAAGTAGTGGTATTTCACGTCGTCTTTGTCCAAGCTTTTGTCTTTACTATTACTCCCGCTCTTGGACCCGTTGTTGTCTTTTTTCCAGGCGCTAAAGCCGTAGAGCGTGACTTTGTCGCACTGCTGAGCGGCGGCGACGATGGCGAACCATCCGGAATTTGGTTTGCACGATTCCTCTTGGTTCATGGCGTTGGAGATGGAAATCGCGCCTCTGCGTTTGCGCCAATTTTCCTTCGCGTCCTTGGCTCTTTGCGCGGTTAACGCGCAGTTCGGCGTCTGTTCGCCTCTCTCGGCGGCTTCCGAGAGCGCGTCTTTACTCACCGAGTTCCAAAGCGCGTTGGCGCGAACGATAAAATCTGGAGAGAGCAAAGACGTCATCGGAGGCTTAAACCGACGGAGAATGAGTTGGATGAATTTTCTTCGCCACGCCATGCTCAAGGTGGTCTCGTAGAGGACTAACCGACTGTTTTCCGGCTTTTTCATCTTCTTGAGCATTTCGCGTCTGCGCCAGTTCGGGTCGGTTAAATCGATATCTTCCTCTTGCTTAAAAATGAGCGGCTCAGCGTGACATCCTTTCATTCGACACTTGATTAACGTGCCCAAACAAACTTTCGCGTCGCACACGTCTGGATCGTTAATCCGTAACGTCCTGGCGTCGTTGAATCCTAGGCGTTGCGCGTGGTGCATGTTCACGATGTCGTGCGTCGTTCGGCTGCCGACGTGCTTGGAGAATTTCTTCACTGGCGGGTAATTGATTCGGAAGACGCCGTCGTGTTGATCAATCTCTTCGCCGTATTCGTGTTTCAACATCAATCCTGAGTTGGCCACGACCGCACACGTTTTATACGGACGTTTCTTTGAAATCGTTTCGGATTGCGGTAAAAGCTTGACGAGCATCGGGTGGAAGAAGAATCTCCAAATGGCGTCGTTTCCGTTCGGTCCAGGGGCGACCGTAGTCACGTACGCGCGTTTGCGTTCTCCAGCACCAACGTTTCCGACGCACTCGAACGTATCTTTCGTAATTTCCAAGTTGACCAGTTGCGGATCGACTTTCAAAGCGGTGGCGTTTGGGAGCGGCCATCGCAAACGCATCGGGCTACTCGCCGATTTCGCCGTTTTCGCGTCGTCGTGCGCTTTGTGCGCGGCGACGAACCGTTCCGCGTACCCGTACGCGTCCGTGAGTTGGTCTACTAAACACTTCGTTTCGATGGCTGCTTTGTTGTTGCCAAAAATCACGTCCGCGTCTGCATCCAACGCGGCTTTGTTATTCGTAAAGAATAAATCCTTCCCTCCTCCTCCGTCGGATGAAGAAGATGAAGAAGAAGAAGAAGAAGAAGAAGAAGAGCAATCGCATCTCATCGTTTGCGGTTTCACCATGCAGTTGTTTACCTCTTCTGGTTTTGCAAAACCAAGGGATTCAATCATCTTCTCTCTGGACATCAAATCTACGTTCTTTTCTAATTTAAAGCACCGACCGAAATTTCTCGAGTGCGCGAACGTGCGCGTGCGTTGACACTCGTCGCCTGTCGCGCTTCCAGGTATTCGGACACACGCACCCCAATCCGACCATTCGCCGATAATACCAGCTGCGAATAATTGTTCCGACCGACGTTCGCTAATCATCGCTACTTCTGCTTTATCTAAAACCATCGCCGACGAGATCGATTGCGGCGACAAACCTTCGGTTAAATCTATGTTTTCTAAATTCTCGTCGTCGTTCATGTCCGAGTTACTCGTCGCGCGTTCCGCGTTCTTCAACTCCTCGACGGCCCCATGAATAGAGCTCTCTGCCGCGTTCTGTCTATCTTTAGCCGTTCTCGCGAGTTCTTCTAATTTGCCAAAAGAGGACGCAAATTCGGAATCAGGTTTATACTGCGCGGCCGGAGGCGGTCTCGTGCTCACTCTCGCCTGGACAATCGCCGCGTGCATCTCGTGCGCCAAATGTCTCAAAACGTCGTCTTTCGCCACATCCGCGGTTAAGCCCCTGTCCCCTTTTGCTTTCATGTACGCGTCTAACTTCTCTCTCGCTACGTCTACGTCGAATCGCTTCCCTCTCGCCTGCCTCTTCAAACTCGCAAACACATCCGACATGGAAATTTTCGTCAATCTATACCCAGCTTTCGCGAACATCTCAAATCGCGTGTGCGCGTCTTCAAACGTCGTCGCGCCTTCATTTATCGATCGAACGGCTTCTAAAACTTCCGCCGCCCACGTTGTCGCAGATATGATCACCTCATTGTTGTTTTTACTTCTACTACTACCATCGCCGTCTGCGTCGTCGTTGTTGTTGTTATTGTTCGATACCGCGGCAATATCCACCGCGTCTTCGTCTTCGCTACTCGACGTAAAACTACTGCTCTCCGCATCTTGGCTCCCACTCCCCATCACCATCGCTTTGTTGTTGTTGTTGTTGTTGTTGTTGTTGTTGTTGTTGTCATTGCTTCTATTTATCATCTCTCGTCTATTATCTTTAGTACTCTCACTCCTCGCGCCTCCTCCTTCACCTAAAAACGACGTTTTTGCCCTTTTGGTGGCAGCACTACCTGTAGTCACATCACCATTTTCATCATCATCATCATAAATATTATTATCAGTATTCGTTCGTTTCAATCGAGAGGAAGAACCACCAACAACGCGAAGGTGATATTGAGGACGATGATGCAGCATATCGTAATCCAAATGCACGTTCAAATGCGCGTGCAATTGCACCCACCGAACGGCAATAAACAAACCCCAAGAGACGACGATCAACGCGAAGAATTTAATTCTCATTTCACGCGAGGTTTTATTGGAAAGTCTGTCTCGGGTCGTTTACGTCTTTATCGTCGTCGTCGGATACGGAAAGGATTATATTTATGAAGAAACAGACGACGAGAGAAAAGAGAAGAAAATTAATTGAACGAATTTAACAAAATACTACTCGATGAACGAATACTCTTTTCAATCACACATCATCATCCATTCTCCGTCTGTTATTGTCATCTCTTGAGTCTCTTTGGTTTCTCTTTCCCTTGCCTTTTCGGCAAGACTTCATCGAACGCTCGATGGAAACCACCCTTTTTTTCATCATCATCCTCTTGTCGTTCGTCCATCGTCCACGCCGAGCGCAAGATTTTAACCACCGTGTCGATGTTCAGAACGTCGTGCGTTTGGTCCGGTCGCAACGTTTTTACGGGCAATTTGCGACTTTGAACGCCTAAGGATGACGCTTTCTTTTTGCTCGTTTTCATTCCTCTGGTTTTTAGATCGACGATGCCACCGACGACGAAGATATTGGATGGGTCTCGCAGTTCGGAAAGCGAGAGCGGAGTTTCCGCGTCCGGCGAGAGGTAGATGACGTTGTTTTTGGTTTGACCTTCTTCTTGGCAGGCGACGACGTCGCACTCTTCGGCGGGGTCTGGGAGCATTTCGACGTGCTTGCTCCACGTGTCCGCGTTGAAGAAAGTTTCGGATTCGTATTTGATGTCGCCGGCGAACGAGGCGAAAGTTACTCGCAAATCGCCTTTGCTTTTTTTACCGACGGAGGTTATTTCGCAGAGTTGCTTCGCTACAGATCTTAAAGCTCTGGCGGAGTCGTGTTCGTACGATAAATCGACGATGACTTTTAACGCGTTTGGATTACTTCGTGCGATTTCAATGACTTTCTCATCTTCTTCTTTCTCATCGTTGTTCTTCCTCATCGCCGCGCGCTTCCTCGCGTTCGCTTGGCGAATCTCATCGAAAAGTAACGCTTCCTCGACGGTAAACCAAACGTGCTCGTCCGATACTTTGATGATGGTATCGTCGTCGTTACTAAAACTTATTGCGATGAACGTTTTTCCTCGTCTGTCCAACGCTATTTGACTGACGTTTTCGTAACCAAGCTTAATCATCTCCTCGCCAATTGGAACGCCCGATATAAACGCGTACGTGCGAGCGAGCGGTTTGAGTGTTTCCAACGCCAACTGTAAATGCGACGTCGTCGACGACGAAGAAGAACGACGTTCATCCCCTGGCGGTGGTGCGACAAAATCAACGTTACGACCAAACGGAAGGTTCGAGACGACGACTGTTTTACTCGGGTCGGATGTAAACGAGGTTCGGATAAACGCGTTCGCTTGTTGAAATCTCGGGAAAGGACTTCCCGAGGACGAGGCCTGCTCCGAAGGTACCGCCTGCGCGCCGGAAGCGGCACCAAAAAACCAACGCGCATTTCTTTGACTCTTTTCAATCAAATGTCCCGTCGCGTCGCTCCCGATGACGATTCCAAATCCGAGCTGTTTCGCCGCGACGCACAGCGTGCCGGATCCGCAGAACGGATCCAAGAATGTAATCTCGGAAAGTTTCGTCGACGATTTTGGACTCGCTAACGTCGCCGCGACGGTATTCACTAAAGCTCTCGCGACTTCAAATCGCGTCCCGCTGCTATAATTGGCCGGTTTTTGCGCCCACGCCAAAGAGGATTTCACCACCGAGTGTGCTTCGCTCGTATCTGGCGCGTAGGAAGCGAGCGCAAACGTATACGCCGTTTCCGTTTCTAAAATAACAAAGCGCAAAGCGTGCTCCTTCGCTCGAACGACGTCTGGTTCGCGCGGGTCAACTCCAGCAAACGTCGCCCGAACGCCGTATTTATACCCAACATCAGCAGGCGATAACTGCTTCACTCGTTTCGTACAAAATTGCAACAGCTCGTCCGACGGTTTCCTTTGACTTTCTTCTCTTCGTTGAAATCTCGCCACGGTTTCGTAAATCAAAGCGATTGGCGGATTATAATCTTCTCCTTCCATTTCCATTCCCGGAAGAACCCCTTCGCTGCACGTCTTCTCTAACCTCTCCGCGAACGTCTCCCAACTCGTCTCGCTAAAAATCGGCTCGACTTTCGCCCGGAGCGACGCCGCGTTTCGCGTGAACGCGGAACCGTGCGAATCTTGAGCCATGAACAGACCAATCGAAAGCTGGTCGAAGAATACGAAATCATCTTCAACGTAGTCGTTTTTGTTGTCTTCTTTTCCTTCATCATCATCTGAAGTATTCATCCCGCCGGTGGTACTACACGCCATGGTTTCCATCGCGTACAAGTTGTACAAATTCTCGTTCTTCAGCGTCACGTACAAGCTTCTTCGCTTTCGTTGTCTTCTCCTCTCGTTTTTGTCCTCATCATCGCGCGCAGAAAGACGACGATGACTTCGACGCACTTCCTCGAACGCCGTTCGTTCTCTCTCAACGAGCGACAAACCTTCTTCAGATATTCCTCGTAAACTTCGCCGTCGTAATTCGTCTAAAACGGATTCAAAGTACTCGCACTTACGCGACGTTTTCCTCATCGGTACCGCAGGGAATCGCCCGAGCTTGGACGATTTCGACGACGCTTTGATACCGAGAGGTGTTGGAATGCTCCTGGGCGTCGTTTTTGCGCTCATCGTCCTCCTCGCGAGCGCGCACATCATCCGTATCTCATTCGTGCATTTCCTCAAAGTTGTGACGCGCGATAGAAACAAAAGGTTTGACTCACACATCATCGATCGCACCGAGAAAGGAAAGAAGAAGAGGAGCGCAAAAGACCTGCGAAAGACGACGACGACATAAACGAGGCGTCGACCTGATGGAAGAAAAAGACAACAACAACAACGACAACGTCAAAGTAAACGCGATGCTTTTACGCGCGCTGAAACATCTCGAATCGAACAGAAACGACGGCATGGATGTCCAAACGATGATGATCGAAACGACGACGACTTTGAACGCGAAAAGAGGAGGAAATCATCGTCTGCGGGAAAGGAAAGGCACTGCTGTTGATTCTTCCTCGTATTCTGCGTTCGCGTCTCAGAGCGCATCGAAGAAGACGAGCACGAAATCTCTCTCAAAAGTGACCTTGAACGAGTTGAAGCAAAGAGCGAGAAACGCGAGGGAAGGATACGCGTTGAGCGAAAAAGCAATCCTCGCGGGAGGCGATCGAGAGACTAAGTTCGGGTATTGCTTGATGTATTTGAACGCGATACAGAAATCGGTGAACGAGATGTGCTTGGGAGGGGTAGATTTTGAGGATGCGCGGCGGCGTCGGCGGCGGTATCCGTGGGAAGCGTTCGACGAGCGGGACGAGGAGGACGATTTGGAGAAGAAGAGAGTAAAGCGGAAGAAACAAAACGAGGAACGAGAGAGAGAGAAGAAGTTAAAGAAGAAGAAGAAGGAGGAGACTACCTTGAATGGTAAGGAAGCGCGAGGAGGAGGAGTGATGATGAAAGTAGTAGAAGAAGAAGACGCGAAGGCGTTGGCGCCGTTGACGACGATGGCAAACGCGAAATCTCCGAGAAAGAGAGGCGCAGAAGGAGGAGAAGAAAACGTCGTCGTCGACGAGGAGAGGACGACGACGAACAAAAAACCATCGACGATGGCGGTTAAAATCATCAAACCGGGACGGTACCCGGGCGAATACTGTCAACTCTGCGGCGAACACGAGCACATGGTCCACGTGAAGTACGAGAGCCAAGTTTTAGGGGAAGGTAAGTTGGTGTGTTACGGTTGCCTCGTTAAGGAGAAGAAAGAGTTGGAGAAGAAGCAGAGAGAGTTGACGAGCGCAAAGGAGAGACAAAAACGGAAAGAATTGACGAAAGCGGCGAGGAGGAAAAGAGATGAAACGATCACGGTAACGAGTCCGACGACGACTCCGAATACTACTACTACGCATTCATACTCCTCGCCGGTATCGGGGGCGCCGAACGCCGTCGCGCTCCCGCAGCAGCAACAATCATCGTCGTCGCCAATTTCCGAAGCCGACGTTCTCGTCGTCGACGGCGAGACGGTTACCCCCACCGCTACTGCGCGTACTACAGATGTTGCTCTTCATACCGCGGAAAAAATTGAAGCCATTCACGATATTTCCATCGTTTGCGACCGGTGCGGTAAGGACAGCTTCAGAGCAGCCGGAGAATTAGAACGCCACAAAACGACGCAGTGTATCATAGCAAAGACGAGTGAGGTGATAATAAGTGACTCGCTGATTGAAACAGCAGTAACGACGACGACGACGTCCGAAAATGAAAATGAAGCCAAACAAGGCGAATGCGACGGCGAGAACGTCGGTAAAATTATCGTCGCCAACGCCATCGCGAACATAATCTCGGAGGAAGGAGAAGCAAACGAAAAGCAGCAGCAAGATGATACGAGGGAAATCCGAGAAGAAGCTTTTGTTGAAAGATCGAGAGAAGAAAATCTATCGAGAGAAGAGGTCAAGAACGAAGAATCGATTGACGAAGAAGAAGAACGCGGCAAAGAGGAAACAACTGTTTTTGTTGATGTAAATACCGCAGCAGATGTTCCGCGCAAAGGTTGCCAGTCGTCGTCGCACAAAAGCGAAAAAAGAAGAGAGTTACCGCTCGCAGAGATTTTGCACATAGCAAAAGATGGCTTTCCATTCACGAAGCATGCGTCGTCGGGTAATATATCACCCCCATCTGTCGTCATTAGCGACAGCGTTCATGAGAACACACTCAACACCATCGAACCGGCAAATCTGGAACAAGAAGAACGACGCAGAAAAGCGCCTGTTTCTCCTCTGGATGAAAACAAAGAAGATAAAAAAAAACGACTCTCGGGCCCGTCGATGAAAGAGTCCGATGAAAGAGTTCGAGAGATGAAAGAGTGGAGGACGGAAAACGTGCACGCTCTGCATCACGGATACTAAAAGAGAACTTGTAATAATAAAATCAAACAATGCGGCGCTTAAAAAGAACGTAGAGATATGTTCTTCAGCTTCTATATAATTGTGTAAGGAGTTAAAAATCAATCTCAGAATCTGGATTTTGGACGCTTAACCCGCTCCTCGGCGTCGTCGGTAAACTCATTGGCGTTTCGTTTCCGTGCGTTGTCGCGTTCGTCGCGTTATCTTCCGTCATCCCAGATTGACTGTACGTCGACCCGGGACCGCCGGTCGATAAAGTCCTGTGCGGCGCTTTCCCGAGGCCGGTCGGGATATCCAAACTCTCTCTTTGCGACCCGGACTCGCTCGAAGGCTCTCCTTTTTCCTTCTTCTTTTTGTTGTTGTTGTTGTTGTTGTTATTATTAGTATTATGACTACTACTATTCTCTTTGCTGTGCGCCGCATACGCCCCGCGTTGCCAACTCGTGATAAAATCCCCTCGACTGCCGTGCCCCGCGCCTCGACTTCCCGGAGGGCCTACGCTCCCGTCCCTCGTCGTACTCGTCCCGCTTCTCGTGCTCCTCGGAGAGGAACTCAAATACGCCGCCCTGGCGGAATACGTCGACGAATATCCATCTTCGCTTTGCTCCGAATCACTCGTCGCCGCAAAATTCCCACCCTGTAAGCGATTCAGTTTACGTTCCAGCAGAACGTTTTGTTGCAACAGCTTCTGTATCTGCGCTTGAAGCTTGTTCACGATATTCTCCTCCTCGGTTTCCAGCGAGTGTTCGATGGCGACTTTTTCCCGTCTCAGTTTCTCTCCTTCCCCGTGTAATCTCTGTATTTTCTCTCTCAACCGTTCTCGCTCTTTCGCCAACGTTTTCTTCTCCTTCGCGAGTTGATCCACTTGTCGTTGTAAACGGTTCCCGACAAACTCCGTCTCGCTTTCCAACTGTCTCTCCAACTCAACTTTTTCCCGCATCACTTCGTCCAACTTCTTCTGCAACGCGTTCGAGATGTGTTCCTCTTCCTGGTCTATTTGTACCAACAGTTTATTCTTCTCCGCATTCATCGTTTCGATTTTTCGCATGAGTGCGTTTGCGATTAACTCCTCTTCCTTTTCCATCTCCGAGACGACTTTCGTCGTCTGCGCTTTAATCGCGACGTTCTCCTCGAGCAATTTCGCGTTTTTTTCCTTCTCGCTTCGTAACTCGACCGCGAGTTTTTCCAACTGCGCTTGGAGTTCAATCACGTCCACCATTACTGAGTCTCTTCGTACGCGCGTGTGTGTGTGGTCTCTCTGAGTCGTGCGCTCGAGGAAGAGTGCGTGTCTTATAAAACCTGTGTGAGAGAAAGAGTGTATTCAAAGTGCGGAATAACCCAAAAAATCATGAAAGAAGAGAAAGCACAGAGAGAGAGAGAGAGAGTTAAGCATGTACTTTTAAGAACACCTCTGTCTGAAAAGAATTCGAGCAGAGAATAAAGGGTAAATGACGACGATGCGTCTTTTTAACGCGTAAACGCGAACACGAGCGCTATTTGTTTTATTATATAATATTTATCGCGATGTGGATTAAAATTTCTAGAAGCGCTATTATAATAACATGGTGGTGGTGGGTTTCATCGCGACGGTCTCCTGTTGTTGTTGTTGTTGTTGTTTGGAGTGTTGTTGTTGTTGTTGTTTGGAGGTTGCGCGTTCGCTAAACCTTGCGCGAACGCTTGGAGGCCGAAAGCGAGGAGAGGCGCCAAATCGTCGCCCCGAGTGTTCGGCGGCGGCAAAGTACTACTACTCGTCGCGCCCGCGTGACCTCCTAAAACCTCGCTTCGTCCTTCGCTAATCGCATCCGCGTCTTCGGCAAATACCGTTTGGCCTCTCGTGTTTCTCATTCTGTTTTCCATGACTTTGAGCATTGGCGTAATCGCTCGACCAAAGGGCGTATTCAAGACTTCGTTCGGTAAGTGAACGATGTGTTCGGGAATCTTCTTCCCGACTAAAAACTCGCAACACTCGTCCGAGAAGTTGTTGCAATTGTGTTCCAACAAATTATACGTGCCAACGTTAAACCGTGGGTGTATTTCGTCCAGAAACGTTTGGAATAACTCCTCGTCGACTTGCGTCTCGCCCATTTTTAAGATCTGTTTCGGAACGCCAAACTGCGTCTGCTTTGGAATTCCAACTTGCATTCCGTGGCCAAACCAGTACTCTTTCCCGAAAATATGCACGGACGTGTGCCACACGCCGTCGATTTTCTTCCCAAGGAGTTGCTCGGAAAGCGCAGAGGCTAAGCCGTCGCTGTTTTAATGATGATAATGCGCAAAGAGAGAGAGGTGTGAGTCTATCTAAAGAGAGAGAGAAGAAAACGAAACGTCGCGGAAAGTGAAAGCAAGCGCGCACCTCAAATCGTACACGAACAGTTCAACCGCCACAAACTTTAAGTGCGAAGAGGAGGTCATTTAGTACTACTACGCGCGTGTGTGTATATTTATATATTTATCGCGTGCGTGTTATCGTGCGCGTTTATTAAAAAGTGTTCTTAATGACGAAAAGAAGAGAAGTTTACTTTTCTCTCACACGTGACAAACGCAGACACATTCTCGCGCTCCTTTATGAAGCTCTTGTTGTGCACAGTTTCTGCACCTACTACAGTACATCTAAATCTAAATCGCTATCTAATAACGACTCTGCTAAGTGTATATATGTTGTCAATCAAAGTCTGCAAAATTTTCTTCTGCCATCGACGCCTAATGGTGGTCGCGTAATAACGCGTTCGATAACGCAATAGTAGTATTCTTTGAATTAATGGGAGACGTACTCGCTGTACCGACTGGGTTTGAGTCTTTCGCGAGTGCACAGGCTCTCCCAATCCGCGACGCCCGGGGCTAACGCCTCCAACGCGAGCGCGAAGGAGAGGACGGGTTTGTCGCCGCCGCCGGCGCGCCTCGCGTGTTTGACGACGTTCCAAAACACCCTCGGCGACGCCATGGCCATTCTTTCCGGGGCTAAATTAACTCGATCTTGGTCGTTTTCGGCGACTATTTTAAGAAGCGCGATTAAAAACGGCAGAGGAATTTCCGGGAAGACGTCTTGGAGTTGCGATTTTTGGTGTTGCGTTTTCAGCGCCAGCTCTTTGGCGATTGCGTACGTCGCCAAAAGACGACCGGCTGGGTCATTCGGTAACGGTTGAATCGAGTATTGGTTGTTCAGAACCGCGGCAACTTTTTGCCTTCCTTGCGTTTCAATCATTCTTTCGTCGATGGCGTTGCGTAACTCGGTGCGTAACTCGGTAGTCGCGCCGCCTTGCGTCGCTCGGAGTAAAACAGCTGCGGATTGGGCCATACCTTCGCGTTGGCGCGAAAGGAAATCATCGTTGTCGTCCCTGCCATCCGGATCGTCAAGCATGCGAGCGGAGGCTATTTCCGAATCGGGCAGAATACCGTTGAGTTTTCTTCGGAGCTTTGCATCCGCGACGTCGTCGCGAACGTCGTCGTTTTTCTGTTGCTTGCGCTTCTTGCCGTGGTTGTTTTTCGCCGCAATTGGTTCTGGCGGAGGTATTTCCTCAGCAGCGACGACGTTGGTGGCAGTCATTAACGTTTCTTCTTCTTTCTTTAGTGTCAACGATGCTTCGGTTTCAACGCTCACAAAGTCGCGATTTCGCACGCCGAGTAAGCCGATGGCGCATGTTTTCGGTAAATCTTCGCAGCTTCGCATCGGAAAGCCGCACTCGATGATTGGTCTTTCCTCCGCTCGGATGCCGGTCGCTTCCAAGCACATCCGCTGAAGTTCGGCAACAGTCGTGTTTTCTCTGTTTGGTAGTCGTAATTCGTAAATGCTGCTTCTGTTACATTTCACGCGCACTCTCCATTCGTCGCTTGCATCGGCTTTGGTGATATTCTTGTGAATGTTGTTGACGACGTTCACCGCTTCTTCTTGTTGAATTTGTATCGTCGACGCGAAGTCTTCCTCTTCCTTCTCCGAAAAGAAATTCTCCTCGTGTGATTTCGGTTCTGCATTTTCCTCGATATCTACCAGCGACAACTTCTCCAAAACGCGCCTCCCCGATCGATTGACTTCTTCCGTGAGACTGTTCTCCATCTTCTCCGCCGACTGGTCGTTTTCTTCGTCCTTCCTCTCGTAGTTGTCGTGGGAGCGTTTTTCCTTCTCCGCCTTCTCCCATTTAATAAACGCCGCTCTCGCTTCGAGCATCGTTTCTTCCGCCGTACCTCGCGCGACGAGCACTTCCACGTGCACGATGCTTTGCTGTCCCATTCGGTGCGCTCGAGAAATTACTTGTTCCTCTAAACTCACATTTTCCAAAGGTTCCATCAAAAAGACGCGATTGACAAAGGAAAGATCCAAACCTTCCGCCGCAGATCGATCTAATAGTAAAACTGGACAGTCCGGATCGTCTCTAAACTGAGACAAAGCGGCATCTTTCTGTTCACGACTGTATCCTTGTCTGGAGAGCGATTGAAGCGGTACTCGACCTTCCGTTAAACACACGTCGACGACGTGTAAATGCGTCTTGAACGAGCTAAAGACGACAATCTTTGGCAACTTTTTTGTAGCGTCGAAAGACGCGTCAACCTCGCGTCTTAAGATGGGCAACTCAATTAATCCTTTCATTCGCGTGTCCGTTCTGTACCCGTACCTTAAATATGGAACTTGATTCGCTAAGTGCTCCAAGTCAGCCTCGCTGAAATTTTCGCGATTGGCGTGCACTTCCACCAGATGCTCTTTGACTATTCTCTCCGTAGCTTCGACGCTTTCCAACTGCGTCTTAGTGACTGCTACGTTTAACTCGCGCAAACGGCTAAGCAAAAAATCAGCCTTGGAACTCTCGTGCGAAGAGCGCTCGTCGTTCATGTTTACCGTCCAACCTCTTTGCACGTACGAGCATTGTAACTCGATGAGATCCTGAGGTACTGGCTGACACGGCATCGGGTTGTCCTCGCGAGGCGTCGCCTCTTGCATTTTGTACGGAATTCCACACTTTGCGCATCCGCGAGGTGCCGGACGACGAACTCTCTTCGCATCATCATCATTATCATCATCGTTGCCGCCTTTCATCATCGTGCTCTTATTTTGTACGCACTCGACGCACAAAACGTGCGCGCACGGCGTGACCATCGGTAAATACGCCAAAATGCCGCAAACATCGCACACAAACTCGTACCGTGTCATCGCGGGAATCACGCGATTAATCATGCCTTGAATTTTCACGGCATCCGTCATATTCAGTTTCGCTTTCAAGTGCGCGGATAGATCTTGTTCTGCTTCATCGATTTCGTCGTTTGAATACGTCAAAGGCATATCGCCGATGACGCATGCAGCTTCGCGCAAGTTCACCACCGTCTGTCTCGCTTCTTTCGCGTTCTTTGAGCTGAGTAAACTTTGCTCGTGGTTTGGGTCGAACCAATCCGCGAGCAACATCGATCGTTGCACGTGCGAAACCATACGGTTGTAGGATAACGCGTGCTCTTTCGTGAAAGGTACGGAATGTGTAATTTTCCGAACCGGAGGTAACCTTATGTGCGATTTACACGTGCGAATCATTATGCGCTGCAAAAGCTCGAGTAAAATTCGCGCCGCTTCTGATCGCGCATAAATCATCGCGACGGATTTATCCGTATCGTTTTCTTCCTTCTTCTTCTTATTGTTATTCACGTTCCTTTGCTCGAGAGGTCTCGAGACTAACGTGGCAAAAAGTCTCGCGTTGGCGTCGAAAGGCGATTGCTTCAGAAAGCCGAGCAAAGGTTGCAAGTGCGCGACGGTTGCTCCGCGAAACGTTGCAGGCGTTGGCGTACCAGTCATGAGCCATTTTGCGTGACTTTTCAAGTTTGTAATGACGTGAAACCTGTTCGATAACGCCAAAGATGCACCGATTTGGTGGCCTTCGTCTAAGACGATGCGATTGAAATGAATCTGAAAAAACGCGGAATCCTTGTTTCCAAACTGCGACGAAAGCGCGGATAATGGCAAGATAATTATATCCTTATCCGCGAGTTCTTCCTTCCACTCTTCCATCCTCCCGTTCGTTCTCCATTCGTCCGTTCTATACGTGTCGCATTCGCAAATGTTTTCGAGCTTTTGTACGTACGAGCCTAAACCGTAATAATTGTTCCGCTCGGCTCTTCTTTCCGAGTCGTGCGTTTGATTGTGAATGACGCCAATTCTAGGAATACCGTCTTCGCGCTTTCGAGAGCCACAACAATAGGCTATCTGCTCGAGCCAATGCGCAACAAGCGGCTGCGGAACGATAATCAACGTCGTTTTCGCGAGATAAATTCTCTTGCCACCGATAATCGTCGGATTGTCCAATTTTTGCAACTGCGGCACTTTGAAGCCGCTCTCCTCTCTTTCGATTTCGAGCCAAGCATCGTGAAGAGCGCGCTTGTCGAGCACGAGAATATCACCGGGTTCTCTCCCATTTTTTTTTTCTTCTTCATCTTCTTGTTGTTGCTGCACCGCCGATAAAGATGGTGGACCAAACGCGTATCCAGATTGAGAGTTCGAACTCACTCGTCGAATGATGTTGAACGCGTCTAAAACCATCGGTTGATCGTCGTTTCTTCGGAACGGTGGAATGACGAGATACTTCTTCTCCGATATTTCGCCCGCGTTGCGCAAGACGAATTCAATCACATCGCGCGTTGGCTCTTTGCCGCTTCTTGCGTGAGAGAGTTTGAACGATTGCATAAAAAATCGCGTGTTTCGTTTCAAGCTTTCCCGGCCATCGTCGTTGGCGACATCTTTTGTATTCTTGTTCGCGTTGCGATAATAATACCCAGGCGGCGAGGACCACGTCGAAACGTCTTCATTGAAATATAAATCTTCGTAGTTTCTACCACGACCAGATTTATTTTCGTTGGTCGCGTACGAGGCGAGCGTCGGCAACGCACCAACGAGCATACCTTTTTTTTCAAGATTGGCGTAGAGACCTAGGGGTGTCGACGCGCTGCTTCGACGCGACCGGCGTAAATTTGAAGTTGGCGTTTTCGATGCTGCTACTAACTGGTTGTTCCGCTTTTTCTTTCCTGGTTGTTCGTGTTTCTTGCTGTTTATCTTTGCTTCAGATGATGGCGTTTTTGCGTCCTTGTCCTCTGCATCTTCTTCTTTTATATCTTCTTCCTCCTCGTCGGCGGCGTCGTCCGCTGGCGTTGCTACTTGTTCTTCTTCAAAGACCGGTTCGTCTACGTAATACGGAACCTTTTCTTCCATGTTCTCTTTCTCTGGATGTTCAAATTTTATCGTTAAGCCTTTCGGTGGCGGCGCGTAGCTCCCTCGAGTCGCTAATATTAAAGCGCACACCGTGACGGTTTTACCTAAACCTGGCTCGTCGCACAGAGCGCCTCCGCAGGAATCGCTGAAATAGTTTGGCGGCGTTCTCGAAAGAATCCCGGTACTCGTTTGCATGTAAAACGGAAACTCCTCCCGGTTACCGTTTTCATCATCGTCATCATTAGAAGCGAACAATTCCACCCATCCTGGTTCTAAAACCACCCCCAACGAATCCCTTCGCTCTCGCATTCTCATCCACGCCAACGCCGCTCTCTGATGCGGATGCAACGTCAACTTCAATCCGGGCGACGTCTGATCCATCACCGCTCGAAACCCTTTCGAAACGCACTGTAACCGTCCCGCGGATTTAGCATCTAAATTCTTCACGATTCTTTCCAACGCTAACGCCGGTAAATCCCCAGGACACGGAAACCTCTCGTCAAATCGATCAATCGTCGGCAACTTGGAATCCTTCCGCGCTTCCGGTCGAAGCTTTTCCAGTTGCGATTTTAACGTATCGTGTTCTCCCGCGCCTCGGTGCATCTGACACCCAATCACGCCGCAGAAACTCTTCTTTGTCTTCTTCTTCTCTCGTTTTGCTTCTTCTTTCCCTTGTTTTTGTTCTCGTTCTCGTTGTTCTCGTTGGTCCAAAAAATGTGTCAACACGAATGCTAAAGATTTCGGAAACTTTGCAATCCCATCCTCTCGTCGTTTCTCCGCCTCTTCCTTCTCTACCTCTTCCTCGTTCGTTTTAAAAAACAATCCTCGAGGAAGTTTCCCACGCACGGCGGCGACGAACAACTCCTTGTCTTCTTTTTTTTCTTCTTCTTCTTCTTCTTCCGTTGTTCCATTCACTTTCTCCACCAAACGAATCTCCACGACATCTCTCGAGAGTAAATCGAGCACGTGTTTCTCCAACACCGACGACGACGATACTCCTCCTCCTTTTTCAATCTCCCACTCCCCTCTCGCGTGCGCTTCCTCCGTGAGCAGCAGCAGGTGTTGTCGTCGTTTCAACGCGCCTCCTCGAGAAGAATGAGAAGAAGTACGCGCGCGCACGTGGACGCGAAACTCGCCTCTGATTCGCATTTTGAGAGTGAGGAGAAAAAGAGGAAACGAGACGATGGTCTTCAGTGTGCGAACGCGAGCGCGAACACAAAGGCACGCGAGCAACACCACCGGCAGCGATAATAATAAGAATAAGAACACGAACAACGCGGGAGGATACTA
>Ga0115552_1000931_pt1 | contig 16881 bp, 11 predicted proteins | sample COGITO_mtgs_1103_3_FD_87178 | JGI IMG/M metagenome (GOLD analysis project Ga0115552, IMG submission 87178) | Pelagic marine microbial communities from North Sea - COGITO_mtgs_110328 | ecosystem: Environmental > Aquatic > Marine > Epipelagic | place: Germany:Helgoland, sampling site Kabeltonne...
CTAATAAAAACGCGTTCGATTGCCTACGAGCGATTGAGAATGCCTTTCCGAACAACGAACGGTTCACGATTGGCGATTTACACGCCATCGTTCCGGAGTTTCCCGGTGGCGTTAGTGGGTTACGACGAACGGTGTTTATTTGCGCTTCAAAGGTGGACGCGCTGGTGGAAACAACGACAACGACAGCAGCAAAAACGACGACGATGAAAGAACAACAACAACAACAACGAGAAGAAGACAAAGTCAAAGAAGAAGAAGAAACGAAAAAATACGAGGTGGTGTTTTCCTTCCCGAGACACTGTCGATCGGTCTACATGGCGCGAGATGCCGCTTTTCGCGCTTCTTTGTTGAGAAGGCGAACGTTTCGCGCGTTTTACACGTTTTTGCGCGTGAGTTTTAGCGTCATGTTGATCGTTTCGGTCGTCGTCGTCGCTTTAGCGTTGGTCGCGATGCTCATATTAGTTTTGGCAAACGGTCGTGGCGATAATCGCGGCGGGGGAGGAGGAGAGATCCCTTTGTTTATGAATCCAGGATACGGGCCTGGAGGAGGTGGAGGAGGAGGAGGTAACATGGATGGATTTTGGATGTATTTATACATGAGAGATATCATGTGGCTGTCGTATTGGGACGATTTAGAACGAAGACGCGTGTATTTGAATGGCGATATTTATAACAACGCGAACGTAGTAACGGGCGTTCCAGTCAAACCATCCGGTGGAAGAGGAGAAGGAAGAGGAGGAGGAGGAGGAGGAGACGACGACGACGATAATAGCAACAGTTACAACAACAACAATAATAGTAATTTTCCGGACCCGGAAATGTATCGCCGGTTGATGATTGCCGAAGAGGACGACCACGACGACGATATTGTCGATAAAAAGAAAGAGTTATCGTTCATCGAATCGATTTATGCGTTTGTCTTTGGGAGAGGCGATCCGAACGAATTTTTAGAGCACGAGCGGTCGAAAGCGATATCGCAGCTACTTCGCGCAAACCGAGGCGTCGTTTTCGCCGAGCAACTCGCGGCGTTTACGGATGCGTTCTTACTGTCGAAGAAAGATCGAAAAGGTATGCGAGGAGGAGGATCTCTTTTTTCCTCGTTCTTCGGTGGAAATAGACGCGATGTTAAAAAAGACGACGGGTCGCGCAGTTTAGACGACCGCGAAGAGCGACAGCACGAAGGATACGTGTTGAGAATTCTGGAACAGTTTTACGGTCACGCCGAGTCCGACGATTACGGAAGATTAATATACATCTTTCCATCTTTCCAAGTCACGGCTGAAGAGAACAAAACGGACGCGCAAATCGCAAAGTTTGCGCCTCCACCAATCCCACCACCGATTTATGAAAAACAAAAGCCAGTGTTCGAGTACGGAGTGAAAGGTCCGTTAGTCGTATTCACTGGAATATTCAACGTGTTTTTGTTGTTTCTGTTTTATCGCGTCGGCGGATTGGATTTTAAAGCGCCGAGACGAACAGTCACGAGAGCGCAATTACGACGATCGATGGGAAGACGCGGCGGTCAGTTTTCAGAGTCGCAAAACAAACTCTTAAATGCGGGACCAGACGACGAGGAAATCATTATCGAGCAACCTCCAGCTCTGGTTGCTTTCTTTGAGATTTTTCCAAAGCTCGCGCAATGGATGTACAAACCGATGGTTTATTACGCCATCTTTTTCTTTGCAGTTCCGTTAATCCGAGCGTTTTTTATTCAACGAGAGAACAAAGCAATCGCGAGACGAAACGCGATACGTAAAGTGAGAGCCAAAGAAGCGTTGTTAATGTGCGTGAAGGCGTGCGAGGAGAAGCGAGACTTGGCTGAGCGTAAACAAAAACGAAAGAGCGTTTTCACCGAAAACGGGTCCGTATCGAATGTATAAAAAAAATGAATGCGCGCGCGTACTGGACCAGAGAAGAGCAGCATTAAGAACGATAGCAGTAGTAATAGTAGTAATAGTAGTAGCAGTAGCAGTATATTATATTATATTATAAGTACTTTAAAAGAATGAAGAAAGTACCTTGGAAAGCCAAGTTGATGAAGATGAAGTTGATGACCACCTTCGGACCTCCCAAAAATTCGATGAAATAATTCAACTGTCCGTATTCTGAGTTCTTCTCCATTTCATCTGCGCCGGTTAAATCGGTTCCAAAACTGGCGTAATCTTCCCCGTCTCTGTTCTCCGCGCCTAATCTGACCACAGATTGATTGAAGATGCGAAATCGGTTGTTCTTTCGCAACTGAAATCCGTCCACGTACGTTCCGTTGGTCGATCCCAAATCCGTGACGTATAACTTATTTCTCTCCATTTCGAGTTGGCAATGGACGCCAGAGACGCACGGTAACGGCACGCTCACGTCTATGCCATTTCCTTTCTCTCTCCCAATGATGAAAACGTCACCGTTTTTCAAGTTGATCTTACCCAAACGTTTCTTCGTCGTCGAGGAGTCTGGCGTTAACGTCCACTTCGCGGTGCTCGTATCTGTCGCTTCCATCAAAGCCGCCGCCGCTTTCGAGGACACTCTCTCCTTGATCGCCGTATCAAAATCTCGTTCGCCTTGCGCAGCTTTCGTCATTTGCACCGACTTGGACTTTTTCAGCATTTTCGCGAACGGGTTCGAGGTTTCCGTCGATTCTTCCTCCTTTTCTTCTTCTTCTTCGTACGCCGGCGTTTGCGTCGCGGCGCTGGCTTTCTTTTCTGGTATTTTAAACTTCGGGACAGAAAACTTTGGAATCAAATTCTCCGCCGCGGATGAAAACCCTTTGTTGTTCGTTTCCATCTCCTCTTCCATCTCGTCCACGGTGTTGTCGTAGTTCACGTACTCCTCGTCGCCTTCGTCTCGACTGATGAAGGCTGGTTTTTTCATTCCTTTCTGCAACATCGTCTTGAACGGGTTCGCGTTCTCGTCGTCGTAATCCGTCGACTCTTCTGGATACACATCTTGTTCTTCTTCTTCTTTTTCGTCGTCGTCCCTGGATTTCTCCAACACTTGCGAGGCTTTCTGTTTCAAATCGTCGAAAAAAGCGGACGTTTTCACTAATCCATCTTTTCGTTCTCGTCGTCTTCGGGAAAAGGATTTTGACAACAAAGGTGACGATGATGATTTTTTAATAGCGCTGTTATTCGTATGAAAGCTATTCCTCGCGCGCGCGCTCGACATCGTCGTCGTTTGAGAATTTGCGACGACGCGCATCAGTCGCACGTTTTAAAAGAAGTTGTCTCGACGCGCTTTTCTTTGCGTAGGAATAAAGAAAGCGTTGTTGTTGTTGTTGTTGTTGTTGTTCTTTTGAAGAAGACGAAGAATATCTTTCTATCTTTCTCTCTGCACCCGATCATCTACACCAATCATATGCATACACCAATCATCTTCACACATAAAACTCGTCCCGTTCTTCTCCTCTTTTTTTTCTCGACGTGCAAAAAAAAAATTCAACATGCAGTTCGACGTTTTTTTGAATTTGCGCGCTTTTCCTCACAAGTCATTAAAAATAAAAGACGAAAAGGGAAAAAAGAGGTTTGAAAACAAATAATAATGTCGTCCTCGGTGTCTTGCGCGCAACACCATCAACACCAACAATTGTCGTTCAGAGGCCGCGTCGGGAAGACCTCTTCGTCTGCCTCGTCGTCGTGCTCGACTTCTTTTTCTTCTTTGTCCAGAGGAGGAAGAAAAGCGACTTTAAAGTGCTTCGCCGGAGGAGGAGCGATTTCAAAACCGTGGGACATCCAGAAGCCCTGTAAGTTGGTTTTGGAAGACGGGTCGGTGTGGCAAGGGAAAGCGTTCGGGGCGGAAGGGACGAAAGTTGGAGAGGTTGTGTTTAACACCTCTCTGTCCGGGTACGTTTCATTCTCTCTTTTATAATACTCTTTTACTCTCTTTTACTCTCTCTTTATTTTGTTATCGTCGCGCTTTCGTATCGTCGTCGTCGTGTGATGTGTGAAAAGAGAGAGAGATCGGCCGCCCAAGCAAGCAACGTTCAAATCTTCTTCTCATCAAAAACAAAACAAAATATTTAAAAAATTTCCTCGAATACTGCTGACAATATCATCTTCTTTGTCTTCTTAACTCTTCCTTCCTCGTATTCATATTTGAACAACATTAACAACAACAACAGATACCAAGAAATCTTGACCGACCCGTCCTACGCCGGTCAGTTTGTGTTGTTCACGTGCCCGCACATCGGGAACGTCGGCATCAACCCGCTCGACATGGAATCGACGAAAGTGCACATGGGCGCTACTTTGGTCAGACACGAGGCCTTGAACGTATCGAACTACCGCTCGACGCAAACGTTGGACTCGTACTTGAAAGAGCAAGGCGTTATCGGGATTTCCGATATCGATACGCGCGCGATCACGGTGAGATTACGCGAGAAAGGATCGTTGAATGGCGTGGTCACGACGGATATGAGCATCTCGGACGACGAGTTGTTGAAAATGTCCAAAGGCTACGATATCGTCGGTAAGGACTTAATCGGTGAAGTGTGCGTGAAAGAACCGTACAAATGGGTCGATCCAACCGCGAGCGAGTGGGAATTCGCGGAAAAGGCGAAGAGCAACAAGGACAAGTTCAACGTCGTTTGCTTTGATTTCGGCATCAAGAATAACATCATGCGCCGATTGGCCTCGTTTGGTTGCGATTTGACCGTCGTGCCGGCAAACTACTCCGCCGAAGACGTCATGAAGTTGAACCCGGACGGGATATTGTTTTCCAACGGACCTGGAGATCCTTCCGCTGCCCCGTACGCGGTTGAAAACTGCAAGAAGTTACTCGGCAAAGTCCCGGTGTTTGGCATTTGCATGGGACATCAAGTTTTGGGACAAGCCTTTGGCGGCAAAACGTTCAAGATGAAGTTTGGACACCACGGAGGTAATCACCCGGTGAGAAATGAATTCACCCAAGCGGTTGAGATTTCCGCGCAAAACCATAACTTTGCCGTGGATTTGAACTCGTTGCCGAAAGAGGTGAAAGTTTCGCACTTGAACTTGAACGACGGCACGTGCGCCGGCATGGTTTGGGAAGAAAAGATGGCCATGACCATTCAATATCACCCGGAAGCGAGTCCTGGACCGCACGATTCCGATAACTGCTTCGCCCAATTCGTGGATATGATTAGAGCAAACAAAGGCATGGCTGTTTCGCGATAACAACAAAACATTTTCATCTTCAGAAGCATCATTAATAATCGTTGTTGTTAATATTATTATATTTTTATTCTCATTTTCACATTTGTTCTCGTCTCTGAATGAGACACTCGTCAGACAAAATTCTTCACTCAATACTGCGTATACTTCCACCGCTGAGAACAACAACAACAACAACAACAACAACGCGCAAAGAAGCACAGTAACGAGAGCGTTTCAGAGAGAAATGAAGAGCGCGATGTCACTCTCCTCCTCGAAAAAGAAAAAGAATAACAGCAGCATCGCAACACCATCAACAGATTCATCCGTGGAAAACAACAACAACGTGAACGACGACGACAGAAATCTCGCACCAACGAAAACTTCTTCAATCATGAATACTCAAAAGAACGTCCCGAGAGTGCAATCCTCGGACGCTTTCTTCTTGGGCAAAGGTGACTTTCTCAAAGTCGGCGAGGAACCGTTTCAACCAGATCCAGACGATCCATCTATTCGGCCGTTTCGAAGTGGATTTGAGCTGGATAAGAAATCGTTCGAACAAAAAGACGTTGAGTTTTTGGATTCGCCGAACGAACAACGACGACCGAAAACGCCCGAGCAGTTGATTTCTCTGCAAAAGCAAAAGAGCTCGATTTTGCCAGCTTTGTTGAATTGTTCTGGGGTCGTTCAAGACGCGTGCAATGCCATCGTGGACGACTCGTTCAATCGATGTTTTCAAATGAAAGACCAAAGGCCGTGGAACTTCAACTTTTACTTGTACCCTCTGTGGGTGGTTGGCTTTATCATCAGACACTGCATTTTACTGCCGTTACGATTCACGTGGTTGGTCTTATCGTTAGTTCTGTTCTTCTTGTTGTTCTTTATCGTTCATTACACTTTGCCGGAAAAGAGAGCGCAAGTGGTGAAGAGAAAGTTGTTGGAGTATTTAGCCGCGGCTTTCGTCATGTCGTGGACGGGCGTGATTAAATACCACGGACCGAAACCAACGAGGAGAGGCGGGTGCGTGTACGTGTCCAATCACACGTCCATGATTGATTATCACGTGGTCGCGCAAGTGTCTTTGTTCGCGTGCATCATGCAGAAACACCCCGGGTGGGTTGGGTTTATTCAAAACACCGCGTTGAAAGCAGTCGATTGCATCACGTTTAATCGAACCGATATCAAAGATAAACAAGCGGTATCGAGACGATTGAAAGAACACGTCAGAGATCCCACAAAGTTACCGCTGTTGATTTTCCCAGAAGGCACGTGCGTGAACAACGAGCACTGCGTCATGTTTAAACGAGGTGCGTTTGATTTAGGCGTCCCGGTATGTCCAATTGCGATTAAGTACGATAAAACCTTCGTGGACGCGTTTTGGAACTCTCGGAAACAAAGCTTTACCGCGCACTTGATAAAATTAATGTCCTCGTGGAGCGTCGTCGCGGACGTTTGGTTCATGGAACCGCAAACTATTGGAGAAAACGAAACGAGCATAGAATTCGCCGAACGCGTTCGGGCGATGATTGCGAAAAAAGCCGGCTTAAAAATGGTCGCTTGGGACGGAATGTTGAAATATTATCGACCGCATCCTCGCGAACGCACCGCGAGACAGAAAATTTTCGGCGAAAGATTTCAAACCATTCTCTCCACTCTTGGGTTCTACCATCACAGTCACAGCAGTCGAGAGATGAGTTACTCCGAATGATGATAGAGAATAGTAATAATCAAACACACGTAGCAACACAAACATATAGTAGAAAAGAGAGTTGTAAAAATAAAGCATATATATAAGTAGCAGACGACGAGCGTAACTTCATCACAATGCCGGCGCGTGCGCTTGTGTCTAACTACATTTCATATCATTGAGGCAGAGCGGCAGTCGCTTGTATCTCCACTAACAGTTGCACGCCTTCCTGTTTATACACCATGTTACTCTCCACGCACGCTCGCACCGGTTTCCCATCTTTGATCCACTCGTTGTATACCTCGTTCATCCCCGCGTAGTCGTTCTTGATATCTTTCACCCAAATCATGCATTGCAACAAGTTCGTCTTATCCGTCCCGGCGAGCGATAACAACTGGTCGATTTTATCGCACGTTTCTTTCGTTTGCGCTTTGATATCGGCACCTCCGCTCCCAACTTGACCGCTTAAATACACCGTGTTGTTGTGAATGACAATCTGCGACAACCGTGGATCTTCCGGGCCGAGTCGCTGGATGTTTGCGTTCGATTGCGTCGTAACATTTCTCATCGTTCTCGTTCTCGTTCTCGTTCTCGTTCTGAGCGACGACGATGATGATGATGATGATGATGATGATTGTTTTTTCTTCACGACGACGAATCCGACTTTTGACGACGACGACGAAGAAGAGGGAGAAGTTACGGCGAACATTTACGTTGTTGTTGTTGTTGCGCGTAAAGAGAAGTGAGGAGAGACTTCAGAGTAAAAGTCCCCCGTATCTTTTCCATTAAAAACAGACAAAGCACTTCTTTCACCAAATCGAAGAAGAAGAATGACGACGACGATGACATTTTCGGCAGCGACTGCTCGCGATGATGCGTCGTCGCTGAGAACGAGAAGACATCATTTACGTCGCACAACATTGAATAATAATAATACTAAACCATCATCATCGTCATCTTCATCATCATCGAGAAGAAGAAGAAGAAGAAGAAGAACAATCATCATCACGCGGAGTTTCTTTAACAACAACAACAACAAGAAAGAAGAAGAAGAAGAAGAAGAAGACAGCGGAGACTTCATCACCAACTTAGTCGGGAAACTCTTCCCGGGGATGTTAGACGACCCAGAACCAGCCGGGTTGAAACGAATGACGAGAGAGGAGTGGCCGGACCAATGGCCGGCGAATTGCGAGGAATTTTTAGAACCGATGTCTGATATCGACGATACGAGAGAGTTGCGTTTAGTTCGAAGAGTTCTGAAGCAGACGCAAATGGAGTCGAAAAGATTGGGCATCGCGTACGACGCGGAGACGCACGGATGGAGTGGGTCGAGTTTTCACACGCAATTAGATGGACAAGGGTGCGGTTTGTTAATAGCGGAGACAACCGACGGGGTGGTGTTTGGCGGTTATAATCCTAAAGGTTGGGTCGGATACGGAGAGTGGGCGGACGCAATCAGCGCGTTTTTGTTCGTGTACGCGAGAGGTACGAAAGAGAATCCAACGAAGTGCGCGAAAATCGGAGGCAGCGGAATGGCAATCATCGACGAGGCGGGTAAATCGCCTCAATGGGGACCGGATGGTTTGAAAATCCAGCTCGAATCGAAAATGGCCGCGAGTCGACTCGGCACGTACTACGGAAATGACTCAGACCCGGACGTTTCGACGAGTTTATTCGGTACGGTTGGAGGTGGCAGAGGATCGTCCAAAAGTACGACCGTGCGCTTGAAGAGTTTAAGAGTGTACGTGAAACTCGAAGACTCGGAATTGGAAAAGAACTACAAACCAAACGCGTTGCAGTTTCAAGAAGGCGAGCTCGAGAAACTCAGAGAAAACGATTGATAAAATTTTGAGAGTTTCGTTCAAATTGAGTTGTATTATTAATATTGACGGTGCTTTTGTGCGTGTTGTTGTGCGGCGCGCGTACGATTGTCTCTCCTATTATGTGTTGATGATGGTATAAATAATATTGGTAATTTTTTTTTTTACAAAGAGACTCGTCGTGCGTGAGAGGACCTATCTCTCTGCTCTGTTTTCTTCACGTATCACACACACACGCAACAAATAATAATATTGTTTTTTAGTTTTTTAAAGGAAGAACAACAACGCTTTCGAAAATATTAAGCCTTGGAGTCGAGTTCTTTCTCGAAGTTGTACGCGTTTCCGCCGTGGTGGGAGGTGTCCAAACCAACTTCTTCCTCTTCGACGGGAACGCGAAGCATGCCGGCGTACTTGAGCACGCCGAACAAAACGGAACTGGTGAATCCGACCCAAGCGATGATGGCGAGAACGCCGGCGATTTGGTTGCCGAGTTGTTTACCGCCGCCTCCGTATAAAGCGCCGTAGTCGTCGGCACCGCCTACGGCTCCGTAGTCGTTCACGACGTACTTTTGCTTGGCGAATAAACCGGCGGCGATGACGCCCCAAGCGCCGCAGGCACCGTGGACGGAAGAGGCATCGAGCGGATCGTCGATTTTAAGCTTCCTGAGAAGCGCGCTGAAACCGTAATAGATGGCTGCACCGATCGCTCCGATGAGCGCAGCGGCCCATGGTTCGATTACGACGCAGTTACCGGTGATAGAAACGAGTCCGGCGAGGATCCCGTTACACATCGGCCCGACGTCCAAAGACTTTGTGAAGCCGTAGTGGATGGAAAGCGCCGTGACGCCGCCAGCCGCGGCGCCTAACGTCGTCGTCACAGCAACACGCGCGGCAGTTTCCATGTATTCAAATGCGAGCGTACTGACTGGGTTGAAACCGTACCACCCGAACCAAAGGATAAAGGTACCGAGCGCGACCAAGACGGAGGAGTGACCGGGCATATCGATGCACTCTCCCGAGGGAGAAAATCGACCAGTTCTCGGACCGAGAAAGATAGCACCGACGAGCGCAGCTACGCCGCCAGTCATGTGAACGATCCCGGAACCGGCAAAGTCAATCATACCGTTCGCGCCGAGATACGGCTCGACGGCGGTGTCGCCGTCTGCAGCGAGCACCCACGGAGAAAGCCAACCGTGGGCACTCCAGCCCCAGTTGACGACGACTGGATAAATGACTCCAGTTAAGGCAGCCGTGTACGCTAAATACGCGCCGAATTTGCACCTCTCGGCGACGGCACCAGACACGATGGTCGACGCGGCAGCCGCGAACGCCCACTGAAACATCCACCCGGCATAGTAATGGCCAGAGCCAGCGTTCCCGAGTGGCGCGAGCTCCGCCGCTTTGTTCATAAAAACATCCGCGCCGTTTCCGACGAACCCGTTACAGTCGCTGCCGCCCTTGCACGAGTCCTTTGTCCCGTACGCGAGGTGGTACCCAATAAAATACCACACGAGCGCACCGAGGCACCCATCCATTAGGTTTTTAATCAGGATGTTTTTCGTGTTTTTCGCGCGAACTGATCCGGCTTCGAGAAGCGCGAATCCAGCCTGTTAAAGTTTAATAATAACACGACGGTTCGTGGTTGAGAAAGAGAGTCAGTCAAAATGTCAATTTTTTTTTCTTTCGAAAAACAACCACAAAAAAAATTTAAGTTTTGCGGAAGACTGAAAAAACAGTTCAAAACGACGCTTCAATCGCGTCGTTTCTGAGCACTTTTTTAAAATATCTCCCAAGCGACGCCAATTTGTACGGAAAAAAAAAGACGGATGATACGAGATGAAGAGGAAATCATCGCTTACCTGCATCAAAAACACCATGTACGCTCCGAGGAGCAACCACAGAGTGGTTAAGTTGCTTAAATTTGTATCGGCATCCGTCATGATGTCGTTGTTGTTCTCGTTCGTTGATAATAAATTTTGTTAATTCTTTTCCGTGTCTGTTCGTTATCAATTATGAATTGTTGTGGATAATGATTATTGAGAAGAGTTTATGCACGCGCGGGTGTGAGTAAAGAAAGAAAGAAAGAAAGAGAAGAAGAGTGTTCTTCTTCTTCTTGAACATCATTCGCGCGAACGACTGCAGAGAGAGAAAAAGACGATGATGCGCGCGCGTACCTGCAGTGTGTGTGTAAATGCTGCTTGTGCGGAATGTATAAATATTAATGACGTTTTCTGCAGAAAAGACGCAGTGAAAGCACTATTTGAAACACCGCTTTTTTGAAACGACGGAAGAGAAGAGCGTTGACTTTTTTTTTCCACCACAAAACGCAGCACGAGTTTTCATCTCACGATCTCTCGTTCGAGAAAAGAAAAAGAGATGAAAAAAGGAAAATTTTCGACGAGGGTTCGCAAAAAGTAAAAAAATTTGTCTTTTGTGGGTGTCTGGAGGACAGAGGAGGAGGAAGGAAAGAGAGAGAGAGAGAGAGAAAAGACTTACACAAAAACAACACAAAACAGAAGGAAGAGAGAGAAAGAAAAAAGAAACGAAAAATTATGCGTCTTCAACGTCGGTGTGGGTCTTGCGTGAAGAAGGTGATGAACACCTTAACGTCGACGACGACGACGACGGCTGTGATGGGAGGAGGAGTATCTTCTTCTTCGTCTTCGCGGAGAAGAAGCTCAGTCGGAGGCGCGTTTCTGTCGTCGTCGATTCTCGAAGAACACCAACAATTTCAACACCGTCGATCGATGGGTCTTTTTGCAACATCTTCATCTTCATCGTCGTCTTCTGCTTCTGCTTCGGGGTTGGTAGGGAAGATGAGACTGATGTCTACTTCTTCTTCCTCGGATGATGGTGATGGTGACGAGGACGGCAAAGAGAGCACGTCAGCAACAACAACAGAAACAGAAAGAGGAGATACGTCCACCTCTCAAGAAGAAGAAGAGAATGAGGAGATGAAGGCGAAGAGCGAAAGCGAGAGTTTAAGTGCGGCTACGACGCCGACGACGACGACTTCTACTTCTACGCCGCAGAAGCGAACCCTTAAAAAATTCGTTCCAATGTTCAAACGTGCGAAAGAAGAAGGCTTAAAAGACGACTCGGGGCATCTAGGTTTACGAAACCTTCCGCAAGGCGTCGCCGCGAACGATCTCAGGAAATTGTTCTCCAAGTTTGGCGAGATTCGTTCGGTGAAGTCTATTCGCCCTGACGGTGAAAAACCGAGAGCGCATATCCGATTTCGATCTTTGGCGGATGCCGAGAAAGCGTTGGAGGCGTTACGAAGCGAGGAAGGAATTATGATTGGACCGAGTAAGACGCCCGCGGAGATAAAATGGGAAGGACGGCTTAAACGAAAAGAAGAAGGAGAGGCGGCTGGCGAGGGAGAGGAAACCTCACCCTCTTCCGAAGAAGATGTTGTTGGCGGCGACGATAAGAATCACGACGGCATGAGAAAGATTAAAGGAGAAATATACGATCCAACGAAGCCGAAGCAAAGTGAGGTTGTGGCTGAAATGCGACGCGAGAGGAAAGAGGGCTCGTATGTGGTTAGAAACACGAGGATCGTAAATACGCAGGAGTCTGAACCTTTAATACGAACAGTTCAAGAAGAGAAGGAGGAACAAACGAAAATGGTGGTACATAAAGATCCTCTGGAAGGTATTGATACGTCGGGCATGACCCCGTTAGAAATTCGAAAGTTGACTTTGCAAAAAAGACGCGAACAACGCCAAGAACACTTTGCGAAGCAAAAAAGAGTAGCAGAAATGAAACAGAAAGTCATGAAGGATATGAGAAGCGAGCGTCTAGCGGATGGAGCCATGAGAGCGAGAAGTTACGTGCCACGATACAAAAGAGACGGGGATGGGAATGCGCTCAGTGCGAGTGATACCGATGTCTCGTTGCCTTCGTTGCAAGTTCGCGACCAAAGAACACGAAGAGCCGCAGCGTTTGGTGGAAAAACGTTTGAACTGAGAAAACGTAACGCGGCGGCAGGCGCGGGGCAGCAGCAAGGTAGGCGAGAAAAGAATCCCGAAAACGATCGCATAAAGCGACTACTTCGGGAACGTGTTGATGCGGCAAAGAAGATGCAGACGGATGGTGTTGAACTCGACTACGACGTCGCCAGACTCGAGAAGGACATGCAGATGCGATTCGGTGAGTATACGAGTTGGCCGGTGGGTATGGACCAGAAACCGTGGATTTTTGGTGAAAAGGATCCAAACGAAGACGTATCACCGGGAGATTATTTAGATTCAAAGAAGGCTTTTGTGATGGAGCAATTGAACTTGACCTCAGATTCGCAATATGAAAGTTTAAAGAAGGATTCTTTGGAGGAGTTTGAAAAGATGCTCGCGAAGGAGAAGTATCGAACGGAATCATTCGGAGAATCGCCGGCGGAGGATGTCTTTGAGCACAGAAAAATCATGTTTGATATGGCTCGCGGAGCCGTCGACAACGAAAAAAATCCTTTGCATAAGTTTGCGCAAAGAGCTGCGTCCATTTTGGATGCCAATCCGGGATGGAGTTTCGGCAAGAAGAAAAAACTTTTCGATCGATTATCGATCGATGCCAAACAGTTCGACGATTGGGAAGAAGAACAAGATGAAAGTAGCACGAACCAGAAGCAATAACTAGTTTACAAATAGAACGCAATTAGCACCTCGTAGTCATTCAGCAATGTTTTCGTAATGAGAACTTTGATTAAATAGAATAAATAGTAATAATAAAACATTTGTACAGGGGTGTGACTTCCGGGAGCGCACTCATTTATTTACTCAGCAACGAGCGAACGGAAAACTTTTTGCTCCCAGGAGCTTCATTAACCAAACCACCCTCGATATCTCTACTTTTTGGCGACATTTGTCCCGTGGTAGAAACTGCATCGCTCGCACCATAGCTAGATTTCGTTTGAATACCGAATCCACCAGTTTCTTGGGTGGAGGAAGCCCCTTTCCCGTTGGACGCTTCTCGGAAAAACGGAGCTTTTGGATCAAACGTAATACCGTGGTTGAACTTTGGCCCGTATTTCTGCGCGGTTTCCACCAAAATTGCCAACGCACAAACCGTCAAGCACACCGCACCGAGCATTTTATACGAGGAGGTATCAAACGCATCCAATTGTTCCCGCCGTGACTTCGGCGTCTCCTCTTCGAGAGCTCCCATCGCCGCCTCATCAGTGTCTTCGTCATCATCATCTCTCGCAGCGGAGACTTTCTTCGAGGATCTAGAAGCGTGTTTCTTATCAAATTTTCTGCCTTCGCGTTCAGCTAATACATCCTCGTAATCATCCGACTCCGAGTACGAAGAGCTCGATGCTACCGTGTCGTCTGATGCCGGAGAAGAGGAAGTCCAACTGCCAAACAACCTCGCAAAAATTCCTTTCTTCTCCTCCTCTGGAACGTGCTCGTACTCGTCGTAGTCACCATCGTCGTGATGCACGATAATTTTCCCGTGCTTTCTACTCGATGGTTTCTTGTTCAGCTTTTCGATTTTTCGAAGAATCGCTTGTCGTTCTTTTTCTGCCTCCGCGCCGTCTGAACTCTCCGTGATCAGAGGCTTGACCGATTGTTCCGAAGCTTTGTTGTTTACAACACCGGCTTGGGGAGTAAACTTCTTCGAGTGATCGCTAACATCCATCGGGACGTCGACTGAAGTCGACTTATGTTTACCGAGTGCCGGTAATACGGTTGAAATCCAAGATCTCTTTTCTCGCGGTGCGCCCAACGTTGGAATCGCCAACGGAGGTTTCGGCGCCAACTCTTTCGGTACGCACGTGGAAATCGGTCCGACGTTGATAACACCTTCTCGATCTCTGCAAGTGTACCTATTGTTAAAAGCCCAAGCTCCATCGAAGATTCTTCCCCACTCGCCATTCTGAACAGCGTCGGCAGCCAAACCCTTCCACGTGTGAATCGGTTGCTGGAAATTCTTCGCTCCGGTGAACATGTAAAACATGTCTTTGACCTTGCGAACATCCCAACGCTCCAACGGTTGATTGAAATCTTCGGCGTGCGCAAACATCGAACGCATGGTCGTAACGTGCGACACATCCCAGTTGATAATATCCTTGTTAAATCGACTCGCTTTTTGGAACATATTCGACATATCCGTCACTTTGCTCGTGTCCCAGGCTCCGATAGGTTGGTTAAACGAGGTCGCACCTTCGAACATGTTATTCATGGTAATCACGTTACTCGTATCCCATTTCGTAATGTCTGCGTTAAAGTCTTTGCGATCTTTGAACAGATTTTCCATGTTGCGAATTTGACTTGTGTCCCAGTTTGGCATAGTGCCTCTTCGAGAGGTCTTCGCGTATTCATGACATTGACCATCAACCGGTGCTTCCTTCAAACAATCTTCAATACCAGCTTTAAACCAGTTGCATCCAGACACTGGCCCGTGAACGGACATGCCTGGGCACGAGAAACTTTCGAGGAAGTTCTGCGCGTCCTCAAAAATTTCGTGCGCAGCAGCTTCCGCTGCTGGACCTTTCCACAGCGACAAGTCAAAGTTGAAACTTTGCGCATGTTTGAACATGTACGACATGTCCGTAACTTGTCCGACATCCCAATTCCCAACATTTTGGTTGAATTTAAGCGCCGCGTAAAACATACCCGTCATATCTTTCACATTCTTCGTGTTCCACCGACTTAAATCTTGGTCGAAGGTTTGCGCTTCGTAAAACATGTGCTTCATGTTTGTTACCTGCGAAACGTCCCAGTTGGACAAGTCCTGGTTAAATTGCCTCTTGTACATAAAAGCACCGGCCATGTTCGTCACCTTCGACGTGTCCCATTCAGAGATGTGTCCGAAGTACGAATCCGTGCAATCACCTTCCGGAGACTGACGAAAGCACGCGGCCAAAGCAGTTTTGAATTGCTCCGGGTGCGAGAATCCGGGGTGGTTCGCCACCGGTTTCTGTCGTTGAGCGCTGCCGAGCATATCGACATCCGTGCGATCGACTTTCGGCTTGTCGTGAACGCGAGGATAGTCGTAATCGATAGAACCGTCTGGTTTTCTGTGCGTAATTCTTTCGACCGAAGCAGCTTGTTCCTCGTCCATCGTCGACGCTTTTTCTTTCGCGAGCCACGGATTGACGTCTTTTTTAGGCACGACTTTTTTAACCGCGTTTTGCTCCTCCTCGAGATCGTCGTCGATGATTTGTGCACCTTCTCCAGCTTTTGCAACGTTGTCTTCGTCTTTCCAGAAGCCTTCGTCTTCGTCGTCTTCGGAGACTTTCTTTGCAGGTGCGGATGATGACGCAGTAGCCGCACCGACAGACACAGACTTTTTGGCGTTCGGGGCAGTCATTCCCGCCGATTCCTTCACGTCGTCGTTGTCGTCGCCCAAATTCTCTAAATCTTCATCCTGAGACGGCCAAAATGCTTTTGGAGCTTCCTCCGCTTCATCCACTTCCACGGATTCTTGCTGTTTCGGTTGTCTTTCTTCCGCTTGCTGTTTAGGAGACGACAAACTTTTACCCTCGGTGACGAAAACATCCTTTTCCTCCTCGAAGCTCGCCGGCTGTTCCATTTGGACATTTTCCACTCGGCGTTGCTCTTGTCGTTCGTAGATATTGTTGTTGTTGTTGTTATTGTTATTGTTATTATTATTATTGTTATTGGTGGTGGTGGTTTGAGCAAGCGCCTTTTGTACGATCAAGTCTGCTTTCATCGTCGCCTCCTCGAGCACTTTCTTCGCGACGCCTTCCGCTTTCTTCTTGGCGTTTTCAACGACGCGATCGACAATTTTTTGCGCGTGTTCGTCCGCACTCAGCGCATTCGCCGCATCCTGGTGAATATCTTTATTTTGTTGTTGTTGTTGTTGTTGTTGTTGTTGTTGTTGTTCTTGTTGGCGTTGTTCTTGTTGACGTTGCTGGCGCTGTTTCTCTTCCGCCCGCGCTCTTGGATCCGCGAGCGCATTCGCCGGTACCGGCCAGCTCCCGCCCTCGTCGTTGTTGATCGTGTTGCCATCGCCATTTGAAGCACCATTATTCACAGTAAAAACATTAGCATTCTTCTTCTTGCTCAACTCTTCTCGCTTCTCTCTCTCCGCGTCTTCTCTTTCCTTTTTCTCATCCTTCGAGCGTTGCATTTCTTTCGCCGCTTCTTGTTTCGTTTGCGTCAAAGACTCCTCCAAAGCTTTCTTTTCCCTCGCGGTCGCTTTCAATTCTTCCAAAAGCATCTGTTTTTTTACCACGGGGAGTAAAGCCTCCTCTTTGTTGTTGTTACCGTTTGTGTTGCTCAAAGTCGAA
>Ga0115552_1000975_pt1 | contig 16545 bp, 25 predicted proteins | sample COGITO_mtgs_1103_3_FD_87178 | JGI IMG/M metagenome (GOLD analysis project Ga0115552, IMG submission 87178) | Pelagic marine microbial communities from North Sea - COGITO_mtgs_110328 | ecosystem: Environmental > Aquatic > Marine > Epipelagic | place: Germany:Helgoland, sampling site Kabeltonne...
ATTGCTTCGTTGATAGGGCGACGGCTCTTGATGTCGCTAATTTTGATACCTTCTTCAACGAATTTATAGTGAACTGTATCAGCAATAACACCTTTAACAGTACCTATGTGACACACTTCGAAGATTGATTTAGACATTTTTTGCGTACTCTTTTTGATTAATATGAGTACATTTTAGCAGGTTTGCAGTGGTTGTCAACACTTTATTGATGAAATTTAAGCAACTATTGTATTCTCACTCCTCATGTGTCATTTCGAGCCCGAAATGCTTCTTCAGACCCGGGATATTGCCATGCCCAGACAGCAACAGCAGCCATGAAGCCACCTGACCATAGAACAGCAGTGAGATTGTACGTGGTGAACCACAGGAAAGCGAGGGAGGATGACATAACCAGTATCATGGCGTACTTCATTCGCTGAGGAAAGATGCGTTTTTCAACCCAATTCGTCAAAAATGGACCAAAGTGCTTGTGATTGTACAGCCAATCGTGCATTTTCTGACTGGATTTGCTAAAACAGTAAGCAGAAAACACCAGAAAAATCGAGAAAGGGATGCCCGGTGTGATAAATCCGATATACGCCATCGCTAGTGATACCATGCCTGTGATATACCATAACGCCTTCTTAATACGGGAATTGGATACGTTTGAATTTTTCGACATATTCTTTCTCAAGTCCAAGTAGATTGGTCATTACGACCTTGCTTCGTTCGTTTTGTAACTGCCCGGTACAATAGTCTTGCTTAGCCGCTTCATGCAAGCCAATTTGAATCTCTGATTCGGTTGGCGTCATCTCGTCGAGAGTTTTAAACCACGCATTCGCCATCGTCAAACCAATGTAACATACCTGATCGATTTCTCTTTCGTTGTTTGATGCGCCCATGACCACCATGTTATCACTAAAGAAGTTTGCCCACTCAGGCAACTCTCGCTTACGTGCTGGCTCAAAACCGTGGGTCATTTTTTTCCATGTCTCATCGAGAGGTGACTCGGCTGTTGTGGGCGACATGTCATGAAAACATCCTGTGACTTTGCCTCGCCCTACAATAACATCAAAGCCAAATATGGGCATCGGGTATTGCGGCGCGGCAAAGAATGCAGTGTGCATCATCCACAGCCCTTTCTCATCTCTCAGATCAACCACTGAAGTGTGTGCGAGTTCGCATCGCACTGAGTTGTAGAACTTGTTAATGTGATCTCGATGCCAGGGCCCTCGCTCTTCGGCATGCCCACAATAACCTTCACAGACGACATCAAAGCTTTTTGTCAAATCACGAAATTTATTCCACAACATTGTGCAATCTTCCTAACTCACGGCTCATGGCGATATGCATTTGGAATCCTTTTTTTACTTGTTGTACGAATTTCTCATCTTCAACATGAACGTAATGTTTTCGGACGTAATCTCTCCAATAAACAATATCATCAAACTCATATAGACTAGCAGTGTCTGGATATCGTTTCTTCATGATCTGCCCACCGAACATAAAGCCCATGTAGTTCAGATAGACATGCCCGTGATACTCTTTACCTTTCAAACTATCTATATGGTGAAGATAAGCATAAGAACTTGTGACTGGCACATGATGACCTGGTCCAGATGCTTTCAGATCATTTTTAATGTTTTCCCATCGTCGCATGGGTGTAGGCACCATCGGATCAAGAAACTTCATGATGGGTTTCCACGATGCAAGATACGATTTACGTTCTGCGATGGTCTGTTCACCACGAAACATTTTCTGATTGAACGGAACTGCTTCTAACTCATCGTGTAGATCAGCACACAGTTCCTTGATTGATGCCACGCTATTCTACTCCATAATTGGTAATCAGTTTTAGCCCGTAATTGTTAATACCTTTGGGCAATTCAATATCATCTTTATATATCAAAGGCAGTTTCTTGAATGAATCGTAATTCACATGATGATGCCATCGACCATACCGAAACACCATCTTAGCGACATCTGGATGCATATCAACAAGCATCTGTGACTTGGCTACTGTACCTGCTATGTTATATCTATCTTTAACTTCCATGACGGATTCAGCTTGTATAGCTTCACCAGTAACAGGATCATAGCCAGTCTCTTTATGGTAGAACTCTTCAGTATTACCACCTTTGGTCGTTTGAGTAGCACCTTTACCTTGAAGAAATGCATTGAACTGAACAGTACAGTCACCGTCTTTCAATACGTTCAAGCAGATATCAGTATCTTCATTGTATCGACCACGCCAGCGATGCTTACAGTCATTCTCAATCAACAGACAAGAATAGATCCGAGTGTTCTTCACATATGGTGGATACTTCTGACTAGGCGCACAAAAGAAACGATACTGTGGTCCAGCAATCTTGACATTTGTATAGCGATCTACAAAGTCTTCCATGATCTTGAAACATACACCAGAGCCAACACGAATGCGGACATTCTGGTGGAGTCTATAGAAGTCTGTGATGTTATCATCCATGACCCAATGACGTTTAGCACCCATAGCCATAGAATGATCCCAGCACCAGTTTCTAGCACGACCAGGACCATCACCATGATTACTGAATGGTGCAACCAATAGCGTCACATACTCACGAATACCAAACGTATCTAAGCAAGCCTCATAGTTTGCTTCATCTTGTGGCTCAATAGCAATGTAATGAGGCACGTGCATCCTAGCAAGTGATCTAGAGGTGTACATTGATTCATGTCTACCCTTACTAATAATGTATACAGGATACTTAGGATTCGTCATCTTCTACCCATCGCAATAATGAATTCTTAGTAACCTCGTTCTTAGGATGCCAAATGCTCTTGGTCTTATCAGTACAGATCTGCCCTACCGTATCAGCAAAGTTTTTGTAATCTTCTTTGGTACGAAAGTGGACATACAATGTCTTGTAAGGCTTCTGATCATTCTGCTCAAACTCTGGCATACCAACCCAGTGTGCTTCAGCAGATTGTGGATCAACACCAGTTACTTCTAGACCAAACGCATCTAGACCAACCGGTGTCATATCCACTTTCTGCCCGATGAAGTTATCGTACTCAGCCGATTCTTTGATTTTGTCGTTGCTCATATAATTCAATCGTCTCCATTAATTTTGTAGTCCAGTTATCACGGTGCTCAATTACAACTTGACATCCAGGTGCGCCTTGCATCTCATCAACCGCAATCACGGTAACGAGTTGGGTAATTGGCATGCCGGTGCGTTCTTCCCACATGATTGCATAGGCTGCTTCTTGACAGAAATAGTTTTCAATGTATTTTCTTGGCTTGTGCTTCTTGCTTGTTTTGTAGTCAATAATTGAGGGTTTACCGTTAAACACACCCACGCAATCGACACGCCCAGCAATACGTAAATGGTCACTATACAAAGCAATTTCTTGTCCATAAACAGTTGTCAAACTCTTGTCTAATTGTTCTTTCACACTCAGTACTGATTGTACTATATCTGGGGTGTACTTGTCAAGCACAAATTGCCATCCATCATTATTAACGTAATGTTCTAGTGCTTCGTGAACTCGGGTACCGCGACCCGATGCGCGATTCGAGACTTTGTTGGCTTCTTCTTCACCTACTCTTGCGCGCCACTTTGCGATTGCGTCTTCGCTGAGTATACTTAGGATGGTTGTTATAGAGGGATATCGTGTGCCGTCTGGTGTGACATACTTTCTGCCAGTGGGCTGAGTGTCTGTCACTAGATCATCGTATTTTAAGTCAATAGGCTCATGATGAAAGCTTTTTTCCGTGTTTACGTTCAATTGCATCTATCCTTCTCCGGGTCGCTCGATTCATTGGTACTTCAGCTCCAGGTATAACGATCTGCTTATCCATACCTCTACCATCAGAGATATCAGATTCATCAGCTATAGTCTGAGCTTTAGTTAAGTTATCATTATACACTATAACTTCCATGTTGTCAAGCTTTGGTATCTTGAGATTATCATGATTATGGTGTAAAACAAACTTGGTATTAGGAAATTCACGAAAGATATCACGCCAGACAGGGCGCCAGTTATTGAGCAATCGGTAGTTGTTAGTTGTAGTCCTATCGCTAGACAGCACCAGATCCGTCACAGACCGCATGTTGAAGTCAAATATGGTGTCAAACCCGTATAGATGAATCTCGTCAGCTTTCTTTTTATTAGCAGCATAGTGAACAGCGGCATGCCCACAATTGAAGTTGGTGGGGTTACCAGCGTATTCTGGTACGTGAGTATAGAACTCTTTGACACGATTGGCATACTTCAGATAAAAACTGCTCTGCTCATACATCCAAATGCGTGGGCGTGTGCCTAGAATCCAATCGTATTGATCTAGAGCTACAGATCCTTCAGATAACGCCATCATCATCTTGAAATCGACCATCATCGTGGCATAGACTTCTTTTGGTGGCATTTCGAAAGGAGGCATGTTGCACAATATCTTCATCCCGTCACGAGGTTCTCGCTGATAATAATATGCTTTATCGCCATTACCTAATATATGAACTACTTTAGTTGCCATTGTATATCATCTTCTTAATTTGCATATTGCCTTTCTCACCTGTCCAATGCATCGCTATCTTATCCCAGCTATCAACTCCATCTAGAAGTTGGATTCGAAGCCAGTTATACTTGTTTGGTGCATCCGAGATATTCATTAGTCGCTTCATAGGAGATTCTCGTAGCATTTCGTGCAGAACTTCCTGATCTCCTACTTTAGGATTAACATGACATTTCTGTTCCCATACTCTTAGTATATCAGGAATTCCAGAAAATGCAACCACTCCGCTGTTATGCCATGTTTCACCTCGACGCTTAGTCCAAGGCTTGTCTTCTACCATACACAGTTTGTTCGATTCGACATAATCAAAGATTCCACTCATATCTCCTAGTATATGTATGTCTGTGTCTAACCAGCACACTTCATCAAACATCTCGCCGAGTTTCAACATAGACGCTGGCTTATGAAACCAACCACCCGCTGCAACTTTAGGTGCTGGTATTACTTGAAGAAAGGAACTGAAGAAAGGTTGAGCCCGCATCTCGGGGCTAACACCAAAGTCAACAAACACCATAGGCGTCTTGTTATGCTTTCTGTAATTAGTAACGAACCACTCTAACTGCCATTCAGTCTTTGAATCACAACCGGTGAAGAAAACTCTAGACTTTGAGGAACTCATATTTTGCCTTGTTTTTCACATAAGAATGCTTTGCTTGGCATCCTGTTTCATTCTGTATTGTAGTAAAACTGTCTTTAGCGATTACTGGCCAAGGGTAGTATTCTTGAAGCCAAGGGAACACACTTAACTGTAGGAACACATCTGTAGCACCCGCATAGTAAGCAGCCTGCTCAACCATAAGTTTAGCACCAGCGGGCTTAAGCATATAAGCATGAGCACCTGGGAAGTAAGGCTTGCTAGTCAAAGGTATAACACCCATAGACATAGGCTGCTCATGCCTACCATAGCTTGGTGCACCAATACTCATACAGCCATCAAAGTTAGCATACTTAGGAATTTCGTTAACAACAACGGCATCATGTTCAAAGATACAGAAAGTTTCTTTACCTTGAGCGCATAGATTCCACAAACGATAGTGTGACAAAAATGCACTCAAAACATTATCAGGTCTAGAGCCAATATCGTCTTTGAACTTATCAAGATTCAATTGCAGTTTTCGTGCTATCTCGTACGGATTGTGTTTAGGAGTAACTGCATCAAACATCTCAACCTTTGTACCAAACTTAGCAGCCGATGCAATACATCGCTCTGCACATTCTACGGACTCAGGTAGATCCTTAATCGTAATTACAAAGGCTTTCACTTACTTTTTAATTCCTTCATCCAATCCGCGTGTTTAGCTCGCTCTTCTTCCCACCAATCTTGATCGTAGTTGTTCTTATACATCCGCAATCGGGCATCTGTTTTCTTTGCAATAGCAAACGCCTGTTCTAATAAAAACATTACTTCGTCTTGAACGTCTTTCTCCACCAGTGTCTCGGGCTGGTCTAAGATCTTATGATATATTAATCTATGGATGTCACATATAGTATAGCTACCACGGGCATTACCCGCTACGGCTTTCGCGCTTTTTTCGCCGTACTCTTCAAGCTTCTCTTCTGTCCACAGTGTACCGCCTTTACCACCGTTCTTTGTAAGATATGCAGGATCGATTTCGTTTCCTAAATCGTCTTTCATAGCCCCTCCGGATATAATGTTGTTAGTGTTGGTAAAATATTTACTTTGCGCCCTGCACAAAAATGAATAATAGATGCATTATGAGCAGCGTCTTCGGGTTGATTACAGAATTTTCTGTCATACCGCTTTGTCTTTCTTGGATTTAAACTTTGATCTCGCCTCATACATACTTCTCTAACCTTTTTGCCGTCTAGAATTCCTGACTTATTTATTAAATAGTGCAATATGATTTCATCACCCGGATGCTTATCTTTTAATGACTTAGCAAATAGCTCCTGATCCCAGTGTACTCGCAGTGCTTGCCGTTGTTCTAGATTCAGTTTGATCCAATTGCCAAAGAATGTCCAACTGCCTTCGGTGTACAAATCAGGAGCAGCCTGTGCTGTTCTTTCGGATGGATTTTTCATTGTTCTACTATGCAAAACACCAATCTCAGGTCTATCCCAGAAACTCTCGTGTTCTGGTGTTGCAATGGTGTCCATATCGATCATACATACTTGATCGTACTTGTCATATTTCTCAGTCAACATGCACAGTTTTTGAGGCGTAAACCCTAGCTCTTCACCCATAGGAAAATCAAGCACGAGTTCATAATCAGCACCTGTAGCTATAGCATACTTTCGCATTGACTTTTCAGCCTGCTTTGCCCATAGAGGCATCTTACCCGCAAAGTGCTGTAGAATTATGTTCATATGATACCTGCCATCTGCATTGCATAGAAGTTTTCGATCTTCTCGCGTTTAGGTCCTTGAGGCGTAATCTTAGTTCTGATATGAATCATGCCTGGCTCGTGGCTGGGTAAAAAACTATCTTGTTGCCACTTAGGGTGTGCATTAGACCACTCGCACCCAGACTTATAAAAAAGTTCTGATATAATACCTTCGTCTTCGTACTTATAGGGCTCGTTATATAAATCCATCCAAGAATCGTCTTTAGGCATTGCAGCACGTAAAGTTTTACGCTGATGCTGATTCAACTTGTAGAATGCACCGCCCCAGTATCCAGTATTCTGATCAATTCTACCCCACTCGATAAGTCTTTCTTTTAAACGAATTTGAGTTGGACCTGTACCAAGACCTACTCCGTTATCGTTAAAGACATTTACAATAAGATTACGAGTGACGAACATATCAATATCCAACATCAGCACATTATCATAGTCGTCCCATTTCTCTGCTAAGATATGAACTTTCTGACAAGGTGGCGTAAGATGATAACGAAACACTTGCCCATCAATAAACTGATATTCTACACCAATTCTTTTAGCATATGCTTTTATGTTTTCAATAGATAATTTATCTAAAGGGCGTAACTTACCGGTGAAGTGTTGCAGTATAATGTTTCGTTCTTTTCTCATATTTTACAATGCTTCATTCTGTCAAACTGGTTTTTTACTGTAAACAAAGCGTCAACCCAAGTGCTTTCAACATGTCTAAAAGCATCGTGTACAAAGATGTTTGTGTCTGGATTTGCTAATTGTTTTGCTGTATAGAGACTTTGCATTCGCCCGGGTTTCTTATCATTATAACCTTGAGGTCCGTCAACAAATATGTTGTCCCATTTAGTATCGCGCACCCACTGAGGGATATCTATCTCTAGTGATTTTGTCAAATTTGATTTGTACAATGTCAATAAAGAATCTGATAGATCCCTTGTTGTGTTATACTTGACTTCGATCTGTTTAGGATCAGACTTGTCTAACCACTCGCCATGGTCTTCAAGAAACGTCACCTCTGGATTGACTAGTTTCCAATAAGGAGTATCTGCTCCTGTGCCAAACACTAAGAAGTTGCCCTCTCTGACATGTTTAGTGACATACAGATATTCTTTCATAGACAACTGATCACCGTCGGCTATTCTACTTAAAATTTTCTTTTCTTGATTCTCAGAATCTTTCATCGCCAAGTCCAATCATATGATCTTTTATTAACCGCCTCGTGCAGTTTACCAGCGTTCCAATTTCCACTTCCGCTTAATTGTACGTGTACAAAACTGGTATTCTTGTCTCTCTTGTCTACAATCGGCCGAACAAGTTGATTGCTAGTGTTAGGCTGATAATGTAGTCTTGTATTCCATTTGGTGTCCATGATGGTCCAATCAACACTGTTCGCAATGATGTGAGCATTCATATAAGATTGGTCTCTACAGTAGAGTGGCTTACCGAATCTAGAGAAATGTTTTTGGTGTGCTTCCATAGGATTAAAGTTTTCTTTAGCCTTTATCATACCTGCTTTAGTATATCTTACCACACCTGAGTTGTAAATGCAAGGTAAATTTTCTTTAGTTCGCTTAACATCACCGCCATACATTCGAACCACTTCTCGTGCCCAACCCTCCTCATCAAAATTAGGATCATTTTTACGAAACGCTGGTTCACCAATCTCTTCGCATATGCCAATATCAGCACAAGGCTCGTCAAAAATGTTAGTAGTTAGACCTTCTACAGGAAAGACATCACAATCGGCAAACAATACGTTATCATATTCGTGAAAGCTTTCGTCAAAAACAGGGCGTAATGCACTATAGTGGCTCGCCCATTTAGTAACCATCTCAGAAATAAATTTAGGATTGTGTTCAAATATATACTCCGCACCTATTCTGTCCGCATATGCTGCCATAGCGTTAGTACCATGTACGGCACAAGGCTCTATTTCGCCTATCCAATATTGATAAATTAAATTACGCACTATAATGTTCCTTGTACCATTTCACAAAGTTATCAACGCCTTCTTCTATAGATGTCTTAGGATTATAACCTATAGACTGAAGTTTTGTGGTGTCACTCCATGTGTCTTTTGCATCAGCAGGATGTTTAGGTGCTAGGTCATAGTCGGCTTTCAAACCTAAAGAGTCTTCAATCGCATGTACGAATCGTTTTAACTCTACTTGCTCACCTCTGCCTAGAGCGTACATATCACGAGGTGTTACGTTCTGAGTAACACATTCTATACCATGTACGATGTCATCTACATATGTAAAGTCTCGTTTCATATCACCATAGTTAAACAACGTTATGGTATTGCCTGCTAAAATGTTTTTAGTGAAGTCAAACAGCGCCATGTCTGGGCGGCCGTAAGGACCATAGACAGTAAAGAATCTTAGCCCAATTGCGTTGGGTATCTTTGAAATATTAAACTGGGCTTCGTTGATATACTTGGTGTACCCATAAGGATTGATCTGAGGATACAGGTACTCTGGTTCACCCCACGGTAAAGGATTGCCATGCATCACACAAGATGTTGATGCGTAAATGACAGTTTCAACACCGTGTCTTTCACAGCAATCAACTATATTATGTGTGCCTAGACAATTGACTTTGATGTATTGATCAGCATGATCCATAGAATATCTAACACCTGCCATAGCTGCAAGATGAATGACCATCTCTGGGCGTTGATCCATAAAGTAACTGTTAAGCAAACCAAGTTGAGAAGGAACATCACCACCAGCTATATCAATAGCACGAACGTCAATGCCTTCAGCCCGAAGAATTTCTGCACGATGATACTTCAACTCAGGATCATAGTAAGCGTTAAAATTGTCCAGCCCTACTACGTCATGCCCTTGGCTTTTAAAACGTCTAGCAGTATGAAAACCAATAAAGCCTGCTATTCCTGTTATTAATATTTTCATAGCGAGCCTTGTCTAGGAAAATAAGGCTCGTTCTTTGGTATACCGCCTCGAATAGCAATGCCACAATAGACGCCTTTACTACAATAAATTGTCGAAAGATTCAACGTAATAATCTGATAACCATAGTGTTTTAAAAGCCCTTCCCAATCTTGAGCATTCCAGCGAATGACATGAGTAGGATCAACTCTTGAAGCTTCGAGATAATAATCAGTATCTTCCCCGTAACATACAGGCACTCTGAATACCATGAGGCGAGTTTTTAAATTATTAAGGAATTCGATGATTTGAAAGTAAGGCATATGCTCTAGTACATCTAAAGCAAATGTAATACCATACTCTTTATCATAATCAGGTGTGCGAGCAATAGTCAGATTTTTCTTTGCGGCCTCTTCAATACACCATTCGCTAACATCTACAGGGTCTACTTCAAGCCCGGCTTCGATCAACGCTTCTGTAAGAAAACCCACCGCACAGCCAAAGTCTAGAATAGGTCCTTGGTCTAAATGGATTTTATTCAAAAACTCTAAAATTTCTGTTGCTGTTTTTGAGTATCTTTCTTTTCTTTGTAGATATGTGACATAGTTGTTGCTTTTATAATATGCTTCATCATATATTCCACTCATGCAAAGTTCCTATCATCATCAGGCATTTTTTGTGCTACGGTATGCAGCACTTGATTATTATACTTATAATAGCAAAAATTACAGTTTGAACACCAATCTCTTCCCTTGTTGCCTTTGACCTCATAGGGATATCCATACTGAGCATAACTGTCGTTCATGCGATTCCATATGCCAGTAATATCATTGATAGATCCTAAAGAGTAATCTAAATCGTAGTTTCTCTTTTGAAGAACGTGACTGGTACATGTATACACTTGATAATCACCGCCTTCTGGATGAGGTGCAATGTAAGGGCGAATAGCACCAACATAACATCCGTCATCCCAAGGGCTGTCGTTATCAAATATTTCTTTTATAAAAAATTTCTCTAGCTCATCTACTTTGGATACTATTGCTGACCATTTATCATAGACAATCTTATTATTACCCTTGATCAAACAATTACCCGCAATCCTAACAAACTTACACTCTGGGTTTAACTCCACAAGCCTAGCCATACGCTCAATCGATTCAAGAGTCGTACCTGCATATGGCTTTTTGGTTCTACTCAATTCGTCGGGCACACCGCCAGTACCATCATAGATGATATAACTGAATCCTAAACGCTCTTTAGGAAATGATCCGAAATCATAGTCTTCGGGTTCTTTGCCCTCGTCTAATTTAATCAGGGATATTCTAATCCAGTTGATGAAGCCATAAACATCTGGTATCAAGTGTCGTTCTAGTTTTTCGGTGTTGGTGATGATGCCGATATCAAAGCCCATCTGCCCAGCTAGCCTGATAACATCATTGATATCTTTCTTTTCTCGTTTGTCTCTATAAAGAAGTGGATTACCACCACCAGTTATTTCTACAGACTTCGCACCTAAATGCTTAAATTCCATTAGCATTTGTTTGATATGAGAGTAGCTTATATAACTTTTTAGTGGGCGCCCAGCCACAGAACAAAATGGGCAATCACTATCACACATCTCGCATAAAGCCAACTGTACGGTGATAGGCTTAAATTTTTTGAACTCTTGGATGCTATACAGCACATCGGTGTGTTGTAGAAGCTTATCACCCCAACTACTAAACTGTTGAGTTTTTTTAGTGTTCTCGGTTGACATTACAATTCCTAGTTGAGATATACTCTATCTGGAGTATCTTCAATGCTCTTTAAAAGTGCTTGCACATCTTCGCCTCGGTTAGGCAATTTGTCTTTCAAAAAGAAATGTACAAACTCACATCTATCTATAAATTTGTTGGCGCCATATAAGCCGTTGTATTTCCAATTTAAAACTTTGAAAGGCACTTTAGCTTTTTTCAACCACCAGTTTAACAGCACTTGATCTGTGCTCCATTTCCAAGCGCCTTCACCATCAATGAATCGTTTAAATTCAAAGCGTGACAGGAACTGCTTTGGTGTCTGCCCTTTGAAGAAAGAAAGCAGTTTCTTGTCGAACAACATAACACCCATGTTTGAGAAATCAGCACCGTCTTTGTTCCAATTCCAATTAACGTCAGTGAGATTGGTGAATTGCATCCGCGAATAATTTCTAATCTTATCTAAGTAGACATCGTTCAAAGGCATTGAGCGTTCAGGCACTGCGGCAAACGCAGCATCACCCAACTCATCAAAGATATTACTAGCGCCTTCTCTTATCATCACATCAGCATCAATAACTGCTACTTGATCATACACACCTAAATACATGAAAGCGTTTTCTTTCTCATATATTGGCAAGAAGCCGCCATGTTTAGCAGTCGCCTCTTTACTGCGATTACTCGTAAAAGGATCAGGCGAAATGCGAAGAATGGGCTTGGTCTGAACTTTATGATCTATACCGTGTGTGTCACAGTAGGACTTTACTGTAGCAATACAATGCTTGTACAATTCTGATTTAGCTTGTTCACCTAAACATACTTGATATATTAATCTTTTCATTATGAATGCTCAATTGTAGCAGGATAATTATCGTACTCTTTGATTTGTCTACAATGCATTTTTAAAAATACACCGTTATGATTTATACTTGAATGAATGTATCCATCACTATTACTCGAAATCACTTCTTGGACAATATTATCTATCATCTTCTGTGCTACTTTGGGTGTAATATAATAAGCACCACCAGCTAAAGTTCTTCTAGTAGGATGATCATGTGAAAGCCCTATGATACCATGTTGTTCCCATTTGATGTCTTTCAATGGCATTATAGGGCGAACATCATGCTCGCACACTATAATGCCGATATCTAACTGCACACAAAGCTTCCAGCATCTATAGTGACTGTACCAGACAGCCTTCTCTGTTTCACTAAAGGGTCTTACGATTCTGCCGCCTAATTTTAAATCATTAAACGTCAGATCAGACAAATCAGACAAATGCTCTGGCGTAGTCGCTTCAAAAAGATCTAATTCAAATCCCTGTTGTTTCCAACTGTTTCTGGTATATGCTGAATAATATTCGGACGATCTATTACCAGGTATCCATATCTGATATACATGAGGAAGCTTCATCGATAATCATTAAGATCAAATTCAGTACCATGCATCTTCATTAAATCGCGTTCATGATTAGTATACACCAAAACTTCCGTGTCGTCAACTAAAAAATCACAATCACCACAATAGCTAGTATAGTTACCAGATCTATGAGACTCACGCAGTGCTTCGTAGGCTTCTCCTTCAACGATTTCTTGGATGGTGTTTTCGCTGGTGTGCCCAAGGACTGCTTCTTCGTCTCGGCCGAGGACTTGGCAACACGGGTGAACAGCACCTCTTTGCCCATCAAGACCACCAGCACGAATAACAACATCGGGACTAAAAGGTCTTCCACAAGTCTTTACCGCGCCCTTACGTTCGTTAGTACCAACGTCATAAGCACCAGACCAATTGTGCATCTTCCAGATCTCAGTCTTGACATCCAGTTCTTCAACAATTTTCTTGTAGTGTTCGAGTTCATAGTATAGGTTGTCGTTGTCGGTTATAAGATGATACGTAGACACAACACAATCAGATTTACTGGCGATGACGTACTCACGCATGGACTTGACTTTATCCCATGTGTTCATAAATGTACCGCCAATCCTATTGTGCATCCACTTATCGTATTGTTGCCAATCATAACCAATCCATGAGAATCGATAGAAATCTAATCCAGCGTCAACACAGTCTTTCATGAACTGCCCTTCCATACGATAACCATTAGAGAAGATAAACGCCTTTGCATTATACTTCTTCACGATCTCAATGTATTTAGGCAAATTACGATTTAGAGTAGCTTCACCACTGCCATCTAGATTGACAACACGAAGCCCATGCTGGGCGCAATCGGCCACATTATCCTCAAACTCCTGTAGACTCATCTTCTTAAGGAAGTCTTTGTGCCTACCACCGGTGCGTGTGTCCTGAGGGCACATACTACACGAGTAGTTACATCCGCCATTTACTTCTATTACTGCTCTGTCAATCTTCATAGGTAAGGAGTCATTAATTTTTTATATTTGTTTAGTGTATTATCTATCGTGGCTAGAAACACATCTTTGTGCTTAAATGTAGAATAAAAATTATCTGAATCAGGCGTTAATATAGCCACGGCTTGAGGATCATGTACAGTATAGATGCCGGCATTTTTACCCAGAAACACAGCAGGCTTCAATAGATTTCTAGAGAAATAATGCCACATACCTTCGTATCCTACAACTGCGCGACATGTTGATATATGATACATCACTTCTCTGACAGGTGTCCTATAGTCTATCTCAACAACTTTAAACTTGTGTTTGCTCTTAAGATAATGCTCTACAATAAGATCCCACTTTGCTTGATCAAACGACAACTTCCATTTAGGTGGTGGAGCGGCGTTAAGAAACGGTTTCCATATCACAATCTTATTAGGATCTGACTTGACATTTCGGATATGTTCTTTAAACAACCAAGAGGTTATGCCTACAGGAGGTGAGCCTCTTGACTTGTTAACTCTACCCATGCCACGAAATCTAGCTTCGAACAAATCATCGTCATCCGAATTAAATATGTGTCGGACTTTAACTGCTTCGTAGTTCTTGTACCACCGATGAATGTACTGAAAACGTTCTACTATTGTTTCAGGATCTTCCATATGAAAATTGTAGTCATCACTATGATACCAATGCATATCCATATACACAGTGTCTTGTATTAACTCTGCTATCAAATGACAGCAGTTTAAACCCATCATGAAATCACCACAGCCCGAAGTGCCTTTCCATTCTACGTAGTTGGACACTTCGTACTTAATGTGCTGGGTGGGTTCTCTAACGCTGGTGCGTTTAAGTTCTGTGATTTTCATGACTCACCCGAAATATCTCTTCAGATGAAACATTTAGATCCTTCCTTCGCTTAGAAGATACTTCATAACGAACTTTAGTTTCAAAACGAGTCTTGTCTTTGGTCCGCTTCTTATTGCGCGGATCAAATTTGCCGTACTTAGCCATGATATTATTTGCCTTAGATACTCTCTAACCTAACCATCAATCGCTCTGCGCGATTGGTCACTTGCTTGTGCCATCGTGAATCACGCCCTTCAACTGCTGCTTCTTTCCAATCATTAGCAAGGAGTGCAGCATTGAATTTTTTAAACTTAGACAACCTAGTCCTGCCCATGTTGAACATCATGTTGACCAATACCTGCTTGACGGTTTCGGGAAACTCGTCAAAGACCCCTTCGCCGTATAAAGCGTGACACTCACTGATTGAGGTATCAAGGTCTTTTTCAAAACATTCCCATACTCTTTCTTCGGAGACGACAGTCCCAAACGAGTCACCCCATTCGGGATCTTCATTTGTAACGAGGTGCCCGACACCAAAAGTGTGGTATCCGAGGTGGTCGGCGTAAACTTCATATTTAACACCCTCATCGATTTTTAGTGTTTCGAAAACTTCTTCTCTGTTCATCTGATTCCCATCCATTCTTTTGTCATTATATAGTCACGAACAAAATCACTCCTGACTATATCTTCCCACCCAAACTCAACATGCGTGAAACTTTTCATGTTGTCTAGGATACTTAAAAACTGGTTTACACCGGTCTTATCTTTCTCTTGTTTGAAATCGCTCTGATAGTAATCACCACAGAATATGATCTTGGTTGCTTGACCCACTCGCGTGATAACAGAATCCAACTCGTGAAAGTTTAGGTTCTGCATCTCATCTACCAGAATGATGCTGCTATCATATGTCACACCTCTTATGTATGAGGTTGACTCAAACGTGATATAATTATTGTGAACCAACTTGTCATATGCTTTTGGGTCGTTGAATAACTCAGTAGCAGCAGCACGATATGGTCCTGTGTATGCGTTGAGTTTCTCTTCAATAGTTCCTGGCAAGTAGCCCATCTCTCGGGTTGGCACAACACTTCTAATGATATGCAACGACTCAAACGGTGTGCTTTTATCCATCACTTCTTCTAATGCAAGATACATGGCAAGAAACGTCTTACCTGTGCCGGCAGTACCTGTCATCGCAAGATGATCACCATCACGCCAACCCTGCCATGCATCTTCTTGATGCGGAGTAATAGGCGTAATCGTACACATCTGATCCAGACGAATTTTCATATCTGGTACTGGGCGAATTGTTGACATTTGTTGTTGTGATTGTTTCTTCATGTTTTAACAGAATTCTTAGCAAAGCCATGATGCCTCGCTCGTTCAGCAGATAATCCGCTGTTACCACCTGATCCTTTCTTTACAGCTTTCAATAGATCTTTCCAGTCACCGCTAGTTTTATTTATGATGTTACCTGTATGAGTCACCAAAGCAGTAGTACCAAGAATTTTTTGTTCCCATTCGCCGCTTGCAAGCATCTCTTCTTTTTTTGCTATAGAGATTAGCATCTCTTTGATTTCACCGGTCTTAATGTTTTTCATATCGTATGTTGGCATATTAATATCCTAAAATGGATCCCCCAAAATAGAGGGATCCGATTAGATAAGGATCACCCCCTCGTGACTTGATTAATAGCAGCGTCTAAGAATGCTTGTTTCTTAACCATCTTATATGCTGCCTCCTCTTTCCCTTTTTTATTTAACTTGTGAATATAATGTCCAAGTTCCCTAGAGTCTTTTTTAAGTCGTTCTATTTGGTTTACCA
>Ga0115552_1000976_pt1 | contig 16539 bp, 12 predicted proteins | sample COGITO_mtgs_1103_3_FD_87178 | JGI IMG/M metagenome (GOLD analysis project Ga0115552, IMG submission 87178) | Pelagic marine microbial communities from North Sea - COGITO_mtgs_110328 | ecosystem: Environmental > Aquatic > Marine > Epipelagic | place: Germany:Helgoland, sampling site Kabeltonne...
GCTCGTTCGATCGAGCATCGCGCAAAACAAAACGAACAAGAACGAGAAGAAAAAACATCCAAATCTGCTTTGGTTTGATGCGTGAACGCGCGTCCTTCTCATCATCATCATCATCATCATCATCTAGAAAGTGGATGATTTTTAAAGACGCGTGATCTGTTTGTTGTGTGCGAGTATTTTTTATTTTTTTCTCCCTCGTTGAATTAAATTGTAAAAAAGCCGTTTCGGCGAAAAAGAAGAGGAAAAAAAGAAGCTTCCTTCGAGAACGAAGAGGGAGCGAGAGGCAAGAAAAGAATAAGATGAGGATGATGTCGTCTCTTCTTCTTCACAAAACGAACGCGCGCGAAAACACCCGTGCACAAGCAAAGTCGCGAGAGGGAGTCTTTTTACTCTCAAACGTATCTTTTCGTTTCGTACCTTTTTGTCCCAGAGGAGGAAGAAAGAAGAAAGCGCGGAAAAACAATCGGGAAAGAGAGGAAATTTGGATCGTCGCCGTCACTCTGATTTTTGAAGAAGAAAAGTATGCCGCCGAAACGCCCTTCCTCGAAGAAGAAGAACGGAAGCAAGAGTTCGTCGTCGTCGTCGTTTAGTTCCAGAGATGAGGAGGAAATGCACGCGTTCGCGCCGTGGTCGAGAACGGTGGAGGAGAACTGTCGGTTTTACGAGACGTCTTTGGAATTTGGTTTATCGAGTGCAGAGGTGGCGAAAAGGCAGGAGAGATTCGGCGCGAACGAACTCACCAAGGCGAAAGGGAAAAGCTTACTGAAATTAGTTTTGGAACAATTCGACGACGCGTTGGTTAAAATTTTACTCGCCTCCGCGATGGTGTCGTTCGTTCTGGCATTCTTCGAGGAAGGGCCGAACCCGGGGGGAGGGAAAGATATCACCGCGTTCGTCGAACCTTTGGTAATTCTGTTGATTTTGGTTTTGAACGCCATCGTCGGGGTATGGCAAGAAACGAACGCGGAGAACGCGTTGGAGGCGTTGAAAGAGATGCAATCGCCAGATGCGAGGGTGATTAGGAACAGCGGGGAGATGATGACCGTGCCGGCGAGTGAATTAGTGGTCGGGGATATCGTCGCGCTGCAAACAGGAGACAGAGTGCCCGCGGATTTGAGAGTGATGGAGCTAAGAACGGCAACGCTGAGATGCGAGCAGGCGAGTTTGACCGGCGAATCCGTTGCAGTGGACAAGCAAGCCGAGGACGACGAATTATGCCCGGTAGAGATTGAGTTGCAAGGGAAAACGAACATCATGTTCAGCGGGACAGCGGTGAGTAACGGCCAATGTACAGGTATGGTGTGCGCGATCGGGATGAACACGGAGATGGGGAAGATTCAAACGCAAATCGAAGAAGCGAGTTCGGAGGAAGAGGATACGCCGTTGAAGCAAAAGTTGGACGCGTTTGGTGAGGTTTTGAGTAAACTCATCGCGATTATTTGTTTGTTGGTGTGGTTGATCAACTATCATCACTTCATTTCGTTCGAAAACGGAAGTTTTGCCTTCAACTTTGCCAAGTGCACGTATTATTTTAAAATTGCGGTGGCGTTGGCGGTAGCGGCGATTCCCGAAGGCTTACCGGCGGTAATCACCACGTGTTTGGCGCTCGGGACGAGGAAGATGGCGAAACAAAATGCAATCGTGAGAAAACTTCCATCCGTGGAGACTTTGGGGTGCACTTCGGTTATTTGTTCCGATAAAACGGGAACGTTGACGACGAACCAGATGAGTGCGGTGAAGTTTGTTACCGCAGACAAAAACGGAACGAAAACGAGGGCGTTTAACGTCGCCGGGACGTCGTACGATCCCACACAAGGCGGGGTTGAAAATTTACCAGATTTGAAGCAAGACGCTACTTTCGTCGTCGCCGCGCAAATCTGCGCCGCGTGCAACTCCTCTCAAATTGAGTTTGTTGAAGGATCTGGGTACAGATGTATCGGCGAGCCTACAGAAGGCGCGTTGAAAATATTAGCAGAGAAAATAGGGTGCGAAGATGATGCGAAACATCGAAAGGCGATGAACCGCAGGGACAAGAGTTCAAAAGACGGCGCGCAGGCGGTGTGTGATGAAATCATGAGCAACGTCGAGGTCTTGTCTACTTTGGAGTTTGATAGAAACCGTAAGTCGATGTCGGTAATATGCAGAGAGAAGATGAACAATACTAAAAAAAGTAAAAATAGTAATGGCGTGGAGAACTACCTTCTCGCGAAAGGCGCGCCGGAGTTTATTTTAGAGAGGTGCACGCATATTTTAACCCCGGATGGTATGGAAATTCCTCTGACAAAAAGCATGCGCAACGATATCTTAAAGCGACAGCAGGGTATGGCGAGCGTCGCGTTGCGATGCTTGGCGTTGGCGATTAAGTCTGGACCGGAGCTTGGCGTTTTGTCGAGTTACGATGGCAGTCATTCGCACCCGGGGTATAAGATTTTGAAAGATCCTTCGCAATACGAAGTGGTAGAGTCGGAGATGACATTCGTTGGCCTCGCCGGCTTACGTGATCCACCGAGACCAGAAGTGAAAGATGCCATTAATGATTGCAAGAAAGCCGGCATTCGAGTTATTGTCATCACCGGCGACAACAAGTTAACGGCCGAGGCGATTTGCGCAGAGATTGGCGTTTTCGATTCGATGCGCGAAGCGGCGGAGTTTTCGTTTACTGGACGCGAGTTTACGCAAATGACGAAGCAGCAACAGAGAGCATGTCTTGAAGGCGAGTTCAACGGCGTTGTATTTTCGCGCGCGGAACCGAAGCATAAGCAAGATATCGTGCGCTTGTTGCGAGAGGACGGACATATAGTCGCCATGACTGGCGACGGTGTGAACGACGCGCCTGCTTTAAAACTCGCGGACATTGGTATTTCCATGGGTATTGCGGGCACAGAAGTTGCAAAAGAGGCGTCGGATATGATTTTAGTCGATGACAACTTTTCCACCATCGTTTCCGCGGTTTCCGAAGGTCGGTCGATTTATGATAACATGAAAGCGTTCATCAGATACATGATTTCCAGTAACGTCGGCGAGGTTGTTTCCATCTTCTTAACTGCCGCGCTCGGCTTACCGGAAGGTTTAATCCCGGTGCAGCTATTGTGGGTCAATTTGGTTACCGATGGTCCACCAGCAACTGCGTTGGGTTTCAATCCCCCGGATAAAGACATTATGACGAAACCGCCGCGACGCAAAGACGACGAGTTACTCACGCGATGGAGCGTCTTCCGCTATGCCGTCGTCGGCTTATATGTTGGCATCGCCACGGTGGGTGTCTTTTGCATTTGGTACACCCGAACGTCGTTTATGTTTATCGACTTGTCGGGTGATAACCACACGACAGTATCGATGAAACAACTCATGGATTGGGAAAACTGCGCTTCCTGGACCGACGGCGCGTTCAAAGGCGGTTCGTATTCCACCGCTATGGATGGTCCGTCCTTCTCTTTCACCGGTAAAAACAAGTGCGACTACTTCAACGAAGGTAAAGCTAAGGCATCGACGTTATCTTTATCTGTTCTGGTGACGATTGAAATGTTCAACGCCTTGAACGCCTTGTCGGAAGACTCCAGTTTGTTCACGTCGCCGCCTTGGATCAATCCGTACTTGCTCGTCGCCATGTTCGTCTCCTTCGGTTTACACTTTGTGATTTTGTACGTCCCAAGTTTTGCGACGATCTTCTCCATCGTCCCGTTAAGTTTCAACGAGTGGATGTTGGTCGTACTGTGCGCGTTACCAGTGTGCATCATCGACGAAGTTTTGAAATGGTTCGGGAGACGAATGAACGAAAAAGAGTTGCGAGCGAGACTCGACGCGATGAAGAATACCGGCAAAAACGGCAAAGCGAAGAAGACGACGTCGACGCGAAGAAGACGTTAATACTACTCACGCGTTCGACAGCTTATTCTTTAAGTGCAAAACATAATAATATCTTTTTCAATAATATCAACGACATAATATGATATATAATACGCTACTATATAGATTTTACTGAGGTCCTCGTCCCGCGGGAAACGTCTCCGTCATGACTCGCAAAACAGGCCCAGCCAAGCTAAACACCGCGACGACACTCAACACGCTCAGAACCACGAACCCGGCTTTCAGAGCGTTCGAAAACGTCTCGGATTCCATCGCGTCGTTCTCTGGCCCCGGCGGCGCGGGTGGGCGTTCGTAGTACTCTTCTTCCTCTCCTTGTTGTTCTCTTTGTTGTTCTCGTTGTTGCGCTCGCACGGCGACCACTCCGCTCTGATGATTGATTTTTCCCCGACTTTGCGTTTGGGAAAACGCCGACACCGCTTTAAACGGTGATGATTTTGACGATCTCCTCCTCGACGACGCGCCCCCCCCGCGAATCTCGATATTCACGACCGACGACGATTGAATAAAAGGACTCGCAAACATTGTGTTATAGCAGTAGTAATAAGCGCAGCAAAGAATTTTGAAGCCAAACGTGGGAAAAAACGTCACAAACATCTCACCATGGACTCTCTCGTTCCGAACCGAACGCGCGAGAACGTCGAGGTATGCCACTCATTTTATTCGTAAAGTTCTCCTCTCGTTATTCACGAGTCTCTCTCTCTCTCTTTTTCTTTCATTATTTGCGCATTCTTCGCGCGCGTCCGAACAACAGACGCATCTCATCACTCGCCAATTGGAAAAGTCAATCCAATTGACTTCTTAAGAAGTCGCGCGGAAAGGTTGACTCTCCGGGCCAAAAGTACTCTCTTTTTACTCTCGATACCGCGCAACAAAGAATAATACTGACGACGACGACGTTCTTCGACGATGTAACAATACCAGGACGTGTCTTCGTTCGCGGAAGACGTGGAGAAGTTTCTCGAACTCGCCAAGAGGAAAGATGGGTCACTTTTAGAGGAGAAGAAAAAGAGGAGAGAAAAAGCGTCTTTGACTGATACAGCGGCGCGCGAGACGACGCGCAAAAAAGAAGAAGAAGTTAAAGAAGAAGAAGAAGAAGAAGAAGACGTACTGTTGAGGGAACGAGGGAACATGCATTTCAGAAGAGGCGAGTACGCGGAAGCGGAAGCGAGTTACACGAAAAGTTTGCAGGGTAAAGAAACGGCGGCGGCGCTGAGTAATCGAGCGATGGTTCGACTGAAACTCGGGAAGGCGGAGGCGTGCGCGAAGGACTGCCAGAGGAGCGTAGATTTATTGTTAGAAGAGGACGAGGTTGGAGAAGCAACGAGTAAGAGAGACGGTTTGTTAGTGAAGACGTGGCAGAGGAAAGGTACGGCGGAGATGGAGATGAAGATGTATCGAGAGGCGGCGGCGTCGTTTGAAAACGCGTTGAGAATAGAGCCGGAATCGAGGACGATTCGAGAGCAAAGGAAGGCCGCGGTGAAGGAGATGGAGATGATTGAGGTGAAAGATGGAGAGGTTGAACTGCGCGCGAGGGATTTCTTAGCTAAGAGACAACGTGTTTCGATAGAAAAGAAAAAGGAACTCGAAACGCGGTCGCCTGCCGCGATAGTACAGACTAAAAAGAAGGAAGCGATGGCGAAAGAGGAAATGAAGACGACAACAATGGACATTGAAAAAGTGCGCAAAGCGATATCGAAGCTCGATCACGACGAGGAAGAAATAAAAACTGGACCTATTTTCGACAAGCAATGGAAGCTCGCCGCTACTTCCTCAGAGAAGAAGTGCAAAATCCTTCGCGCCGTTCGCGCGGAAAACATCACCAAAATCCTCGCCGAAAGACTCACCGGCGACCTTTTAGGGGATATCATCGTTGCCATTCTCACGCACTGGATCACGGAAGATTACGCGAACACATCGTCAAACGACGACGACGATCCCGTAAACTGGCTCACTGCGCTCACCAAAACCAACCGCTTCTCCATGGCTTCCATGCTCCTTTCCGGCGAAGCGAAAACAAACGCCCGCGAAAGCTGGAACCGGTGCGTTCAAAGATTAGAGAAGAATAAGAATATGAATAGCGTAGCTTTAGATAGGTTAGAACACTTGCGCGCGAACTTTAGATTGTAACAACACATTTTAACGCATTAGTACTCTTCGTGTAGATGTGTATTGAGACATTTTCTCGCGAAAAACGTGGACACAATTAAACGACGTGGACGCACAATTAAACGCTAAAAGATATCGGTATCTTTAGCTTTTAAAATTGTTCCAGAAAGCAACGCGCTTAGTAAACTTCGCGCGCTGCTGCTCTTTCATCATGTCCGCAGGCAAGCACCTCGACATCTCCTCTTCCACACCGAACAACAAACCGTTACCAGATGGCGTCTCTAAAACGTACGACGTGACCTCGAAATGGGAACCGTACTGGTTGTGCTTTATCGGCACCGTGAGTGCTTTCCCGTGCTTGGTGTTCTTTTGGGAGACGAAAACGTTGACGTTAGAGACCGAGGAAGTCGTCTTGAACTCGCGAAACTGCGTCAAGAATACGAACAAGAGATTACCGTACGGCGAGTTAGGATCTGTGGACCAATCAAAAAATGCGTGCGGGTGCTACGAAGTCGGAGGCGAATCCATCGGACGGTTGTCCCCGGGATGGGGGAGTACGAATGAACTCCCCGAGATGCTGTCGATTTTGGCGACGCTGAAACACCGACAGCAACAAAGAGGCGATCAAGGGCAAATTCAACGGACGGAGAATCTGGAGAGGAAAATCGATGCAATCATACAGCACTTTAAGATTAAAATTCCGGACGACTTGGATATCGACCAAGCGCCGGGTGCGATGTCGATGAAGCGTTACTAATAGTACTCTTATTTATTCTTCGACGATGCGAGACGACGCGTGTTGTTTTTGGCGACGAGGAGGAAAAGACTATTTATACACCCAATAAAGCCTCTCTGGCTTGTACAAACGCGAATGCGCAGAATATGTGTGTCACACTAAATATAGAAGTCATACTAGAAGTCATACTAGAAGTCATACGTTTTAACACACGGCAAGTTCTCCTGAAAATAAGATGGTTTTCGTTTGTCAGTGGGAAATCCAACCTTTTTGAAGTTTTTTAATACCGTCTGGTGGCTCTCGATCGGCGCTGCTCACGAAAAGTCGAAAAAGCGCTTTCCTCGGAAAGGATTTTATCATTTAATGATGAGATTTGAGTCACGATTTTCCGTCGTTTCGCTTGTTTGCTCCGCACAAAAAAACACTTCCCTTCCCAAAGGCGCGTGTAATAAAAAAGCGCAGATACTACTCCATCAAACGTAGCGCGACTGAAGAACGCATCGTCATCAGCATCAGCATCGCCATCGTCATCTTCTCGGTGTGCGCGCGAAAGTCGTTTCACCGCACGAAGAACGAAAGAGAGAGAGAGAGAAGAGGCGTTTAGATAAAATCTACTCGCGACTCTTGAGAAAAAGCGTCGGTTAATTGGATACATCCGCGAAAGGACGCGAGCGACGGATGAGCGCGTTGACGCACGCGTTGGACGATCATCTCAACCACCAAAGACGAAACAACACGAATGGTGGTGGTGAGAGCACTGCTCGTAAAAATGGTCGAAATTCGAGCGATTCCACGTCCACGTCGTCGCCGGAGTTTTCACCGGAAGTGACCCTTCGAGACGGAAACAAAACGCACGGATCCGGATCCGCAATCGCTTTGTTACGAGCAACCGTCTGGGAAGAGGCACAAAAAAGAGGCGAAAATTTCGGCGGTCGCGAAGCGGATGGCGACGACGACGAGGAGGAGGAGGGTGGACAAAGACGAGGAAGAGGAGGAGGGCCGATGATTGATGCGAAAACGCGCGCTATTTTGGAGACGGAAAACGCGGAGCAAATGTTCGTTGGGAGGAGATCGATGGAGATTGAACAAGTCGCGAGTTTCGGGAACATTCAAATAGCGCCGGCGGTGTCCGGGCCGCAAACGCAAGCGTTTAGCGGGATCAGTTCGAGACCAAGGGAAGTGCCTCGCGTGAGACGAGTGACGGTGTACGACGACATGAACGAGGATAGTAACGATGCGAGCAGTCCTGGGAGGAAGCGGAGAGGCGCGTCGACGAGTTACTTGGCGATCGAGGCGGATTTGTTGAGCAGAAGCGACGAGAACGTCGGGATGTTTTGTTCTTCCCCGAATAGGAAGAATTTTACCTCTGCGCCATTCGCGGCTGTTTTTGCTGCAGGGAGAACGAGTACGGGAGTAGGGTCACCTTTAGGTCAACCGTCATCACCAAAATCGACGTCGAAAGGGTTTTATTCTGCACCTTTTGCGACGGTATATGGATCGCCGAACGCACCCTCCAGTCCTGCGAGCAAAATGAACTCTTCGTTACATTTTTAAAACAGAAAAAAAACGCGCTGTACATATGTAAAGCACACATGAAGAATCAACAACAAATAGTAAAGTCCAATAGCAAAGCAAATAGTAGCACATGAAGTTTCGCGGGGATTACGCAAATATCCTGCTCGCGGGTTGTATATATACGAAAAAGAAAGTATTGCACATAACGATAATTACCGTAGGTACCAAGTACCGCGTACCACACGGTAGAAATAATTGTCTCTTTAATATACAAGGAAAACACAAACGCACGCATGCGCAACACACGCACAACACAAAAAGCAAGCAGCTCGGTCTGATCTCTCTCTCTCTACAAAGTTTAATATCCTCTGTTATGACCAAATTTACACCTATGTCCCCACGAACACCGTCCAGTTTGCGCGAACGCGCGACAAATTTGACTCTTGAACGTCACCATGAGAGGCACTGAACCGCCTAACAAGGTTGTTCCATTCGCCCCTTGCACCGCTCTCGATGCCTCCTCGACCGATTGGAACCCAATAATTCCAGTCGTCGCGATGCGCGTGCACGATATGATGCGCCCAAACTGCGCAAACGCGTTCACTAAATCATTCTCATTACTATCTGTGGGCAACCCTTTGATGTAAATGTTCTCCGACGGTGGATTGGTCATCGCAGAACCGCCGACGCCACCACCACCACCGCCCGCCTCGCCACCACCTCGCCCACTACTACCAGCAACCCCGGAACTATCCGTATTCGCAAACTTCACCTGTAACGGCCTGTGCGCCAAATCTTCTCTTAAAACTCTTCCGCTGACTTTCTCAATCGCTTTCTCCGCCTCCTCGTACCTTATGAACTTAACGAATCCGTATCCTTTCGAGACTTGTGACATTTTATCCCGCATAATATTCACGCTCTCCACTTCCCCGCACTCCTCGAACAAGTGTTTCAACGACCCTTCCTCCATATCTCTCGGAATATTCCACACGTACAAATTTGAATGCGTCGGTAAACTGGCCATAATCTGCTGCTTCGCGTTGAACGACACCGACACTGGCATCGCACCACCGATTTCGCTCACTATCATCTTCCCGTTTGCCTCTCTCACTGCCACCTCTGCTTCCCCAACCGTCTCAAATCGTATCAACGCCGTCGTCGCAATCACGCGACAACTCACAATCTTCCCAAACGCGCCAAACTTCTCGCGCAAAATCCCTTCGTCGATATCCAAAGGTAATCCTTTCACGTACACGTTATCCGTGGGAATCGACGCCACGTCTACGCCCGTCGCGCCAATCATCCCGCCGTGTACCCCCATCAACCCGTTCGAATCCGTGCTCGCGAATTTAATCTGCAACTGCTTATCTTTCACGAATTTCCCGTGTAACTTCTCCTTCGCGTTGACCGCGTCCTCGAACTTCACGTACTTCACGAATCCGTACCCTTTCGATTGTTTCGTTTGCACGTCTCGCATTATCGTGCACGACTCCACGGTGCCGAATTTTTGGAACAAAGTCGATAACTGCCGCTCGTCCATGTCTCGAGGAATAGACCACACGTACAAGTTGGAGTGCTTCGGTTTCTTACCACTCTCCCCGCCGTAGTGGTTGTTATAGTTCGTTGGGTAATTATTCGTCGTAGTACTGTTGATGGTGCTGTTGTTCGAGTTGTGGTGGTGCGTCCGCGCGTTGTTGTCGTCGCCTCCGTTGTTCATCGTCATCATCTGATCGTCTTGGTTGGACGAAGCGCGCTTCCGATTCACCGGTAACGAAGAAGGAGGATGAGGGGCGATTGTGTCGACATTATCGTCTCCTCCTCTCGTCGTCGCTGCCATGCCGGGTCTGCGGAAAGGCATGTTCTCGTTGTTGGTGATTACGAGAGTGTGACGACAATGACGACGACGCGCGCAAAGGGTGGTCTTTGTGTGACGACGGAAGAAGAAGAAGCGAGGATGTTTCTTTGTAAGACGAACAACGCGGGAAAAATGTGTCGAAGTAAAATGAGGAAAATTCCAAGAAGTACTTGAATATATATGTACCCGATGCGTATGTACTAATAAAACTCTAATCCCATTCAGATGGCACTTCTTCTGTCGCGCCTCGTTGCACTTCTCCCTCTTCGACCACGTCGAATGGTGTTTGAGAGGAGGGCGGTTCTGGGGTTGGGTCTCGCGGCGGCGCGAAGGTTTCCGGAGGAGGCGCCGCCGCTTCCGAGACCTTTTGTTGTTGTTGTTGTTCTCCTACTTCGAGATGCGAGAGAGAGAGATCGCTTCGGAGCATAGAAAAGTCGCCGAGTTGCGTCGGTGCACCGGCAAACCCGCCGTATTGGTTTTCGAGGGAGAACGCGAGGTCCTCGTGGTGGTCTTCCTCGTCGCCGTTTTCGCCGGTACTTTTCTTCATCGCTATGGAGAGGTCGCTGTCGATTTTGATTTTCGCTTCCGGGCGTTGAACGCGGTCTATGAGGCGGTGACCGGTGGATTGGTACGCTCCTGTTGTTCCAGTGCCAACGCTTGGACGACGATGTTTGCCCTCGATTCGGTCTTTCGCGCGTCTTCGGAGTTCGCTTAAAACGTCTTTCGCCAGTTGAATGGTTTCGTGCTTGGATAAATCGCCAAAGTTGGTGTTGTTGGACCACTCGTCGAGAAATGCGATGCATTTCAACTGTGTTTTCTTGGCGATATCGTATGCACGTTTCCGGAGATTGATGTCTTGGGACAGTTGCGATTCGCCACGCATGATACCTCTGAGCATCGGCCGGAGATACTTTTGTATATTTTCGACGACGAATCCTTTCGCTTTCACGGCCACGGCGAGTATATCGGAGCTCCCACCTTCGGAGCTGTGTACGTCCTCGATTGCCGCTTTCATTATGGCTGAACACAAGGCTAACGGTACTATTTTACGCTCAATTTCAAGTTTCATTTCGGAATCATCATCGTTGTCGTCGCCAACACCACTACCACCAGCAATCACGGCGTCAGTTTCCACGTTTTCATCCGCGAGCTCTTTTAAACCTTCAAAAATTTTATCCGCACCAACGTCGCCGTGTTTCTTCACAAAGCGATACGCTTCTCTACCTGTGCTGCTCACTTCCGAGAACATTTTGTTCTCGCGAATACTTGTGCGTACTTTATTTATGAACGCATCCGAGCCAAATCGAACGGCTTCCGGGACAAACGCATCTGCCAAAGTCGTCGGCGACGCCGACATAGACTTTCCATTTGGCGGCGATATGTGTGTCCCGTTCGAGTTCATCGAATGCAACGATGTCGGTGGTCTAATGCTATTGTCTTTGTCTTCACCTTTCACGGCTGATATTATCGACATTACGTTTAACGGCTTCATCGATTGCTTCGTCGCGCGTTCGCTAAGGAGTCGATTCCTCTCTCTGGTATTTTCAATCATCTCGTTTATTTTGTTCACACCTCTGCGAACTTCCTGTTCTGTCCCTTCGACAACCAAACCCGTAGGAGTCTTCGCGTCCACTGTCACCGTCGCCCCAGTTACCATCCGAATCAAATCTAACTTCTCCTGTGATGACACCACGTTGAAGAAATTTTTACAATCGTGTCGTCTCGTAACTTTTGGTTGTTGTTGTTGTTCCTGAACCATCTGCCTTTGTTCTATTATTCTAGGTTTCTTAAGCGATGAATGTCCTCCTTGTTGTTGTTGTTGCTGCTGATATGCGTCGTGAGGCCTCGCTAATCCAATCGCCGAAGATGCTATAGGTAATTTTGCCCACTCCTCTCTCGCTTCCGATGTCTTGCGCTTCAATCGATTTCCTTGTAACGACATGGTATGCGTTTCTTTCTCGCGCGTTTCCACCATATCCTCGTCTGCTTTTTTCCCTTCTTCATTTTTGCCTTTCTCCTTCTTTCGCGCGGCGTCGGCATTCGTCGTCGGCGCCGACGATTTCGTCTTCTTCGTCGTCGTCTCTTCCTTTACTGATGGTTTCCCTTTGATTCCCGAATCCAAAAACTTAAACACCTCGGGTTTACTCCGGTACCGATTTCCATCCTCGTCGAAATAGTACGCGTCGTAATGTCTCGAATTATTACCCTTTATCACGCGTTTGCTCGCAGACACGTTCCATCCTTTCAGAGCTTCGAATGGATCTCTCGGCGTTGCCTCGCGTTCACGCACGGCGTCGCACAATCGCTGCCAAAACTCGATTCGTTTTTTTCGAGTTTCCTCCGTTGGGTTTGGAGACGGGTCGGAGGTTGGGAGTGCGGGGTATTTCGACGACGACATTCGCTACGCTTTGCCGAGCGTCGCACCGTGCTGCGCGTGGTACTGGTGGATATACAGGAAGGAGTGTATGAGCGACAACTCTGTTGTTCGACTTTTTAGGGGGAGACAATATGAGGAAATCGAACGAGTTCGGAGAGATATTTTTACACGACTCGTCGTAAACGCTCAAAGTTTTTTTCGGAAAAAAGTTTAAAAAGAAAAAGTCTCGCAGCCTCCATCGGAGGTCAAGCAATCCACGTAACCCTTAACTATTCTGCCGAGTAAACTACCGATTTGTGCGTCTCTTTCGTAAATTTTCAATTCTGGTAAATAATCCTGACGATAGAAGACTTTCGAGTTTTCGTCTACGCGCACGAAGGATACGCCTTCGAACGAAGGATCGGCATTGAGGAATTGTCTCGAGATATAGGTGCCATCTTTTGTACACAGTTCGGCAGATATGGTCCAGTTGCGTCCGTAAATGTACGCAGAGCACATGTTGTTCAATGTTTCATCGATTTCGGATATATTGTTAGCAGAGTAAAGCCCGTCTGTGTACACCGATTCTTCCGAGTAGAGACGCTGGCGATTTTCAGCGCAGTGCACGCCGTCACGAGCCGCTTCCAATTTTTCACTCGTAAAGTATTTCGAACACGACGGAGAAACCTCGTTTGGCAAGGTTTTCTCAGACCCGTCTGCAAGGACAGCCATGATTGGTTGCGTGACTTCATCTTTACAACGTTGCTTCTCGTTCTCATCTCCTAAGAATGAAAACAAACACCGTTTCTTCTCCGCGAGTAACGAACCGATCAAAGGCACGTGTTCGTACAGTTTGCCCTCACCGAAAAAGTCTCGCCAGTCGTATACTTTAAAATCTGCGTTGAACTTGATAAACGAAACACCGGGCACGTTCTCAATCGGATCCGTTTTCAACTCGCCGAATTTCCAACCGGTCGTGTTGTACATGAAAAAAGGCACGTACAAGTCATCTTCGCACACTTCTCGATACACCTCTAAACTCCACTCCTCGACTAAATCTTCCGAGAGTAGATTTTTAAACAGCAACTCGACCTCGGATCGATTTCTACCGACGACGGAACCGTCCGTGTACACGATATCGTCCGCGAAATGCGCGCTGCACTCTTTCGCGGCGTTTACGCCGGCGTCCGGGCATATGAGAAAAATCTCTCGCGCTTTTTCCAACTGCTCTTTGGAAAAATTTTCTTTGCACGAAGGGGAAACTTCGTCAGGAAAGGAGGAAGTGAGCGCGAGGGCGTTGTACGATACAGAACTGGTGTTTGTCGCGTGAGCTGTGTTAAGTAGAGATGCGCCGAGCAGTGCAAAGAGTGTGAGGAAAAAGTGACGAATCATGGCGCGTGATGTTTAATGAAGAGAGAGAGAGATTTTTTCCTTTTTATGCCTGTCAAAAATACGAGGGACGAGCCTCGTTGTTGTGGACTATAAGTGTTTTTATGAACAATAGGTGTTTGAAAAGAATTTCCGTGTGATTAATCTCTCTGTGTTCTGCTCGTGCCTCTCAATCGAAAGTCACCTCCTCTAGATAGTCCTGCGCATCCTTCCTCTGAAATCAAGCATTCCGAATATTCCGTAGTGATGCGTTTCAATAAGCGGCCGATTATCGGGAGATTCTCGTTGGCGTATATTTTCAGATTGTCCACGTAATCCCTTTGATAGAATGCTTTGTTATTTCCCGCATTGAAAACAATCTTGCTCATTCCAGTAATATCGGTAATATAGTCATAAGAAAGGGACATGTTGAAGGAGTACGAGGGGAAGTAAGTATGTTCGGTACACTCTTCTTCGAATACTTGTAAGTGTTGCTTGGTGAAGTTGAACGCAAACATATTCGTGAAAACGCGCGATACTTCCTCCTTATTCGAAGCAGACACCGTACCATCCGTGTACGTCATTGAACTGTCGAAGTTATCCAAACAGGCTGTCTTATAATTGGTGTTTCCAGAGTCTTGATTGCAAGTAATTATATGCCGCGCAATTTTCAAGCGTTCCGGAGAAAAGTGTTCGCGACAAGACAACGATACCGTACGAGGTACGAGATCTTCAAGCACCGCGCAATCTGCACTCGTAAGCCACCGCCACCCGCATAAGCACATCAGTACAAGATGGGCCCAAGCAAACATTAGTATATTTGGATTTTGTGGATGTGTTTTTGTGTGCCTGAATGACATATTCTCATCATTTTTAAATATAATATCCAAACGATCATGTGATTGTCAAACGAATACTTCAAAACCAGAAATTCACACTTATCGAAGTTGAGAGAGACCGAACGTAATGCCATGCGCCGCGTGGGATGAACATAGCATCTCCAGGGTTTAATATTGTGTCAAAGTACGTCGCTTCTGCGAATTTTGGAAACTTTTTCAAGTCTGGATTCTCCACATCCTTCACTAAACTTCGCGTGAACGCGTTCACTTGATTCTTCCCAGCAGCCCCCGTAGTCATGACTGCTTCGGAATAAAGCTTCTCGGTTTGGTCATCGAGGTATATGCGAACGTATTTAAATCCACTCACTTGTACAAATACGTTATCATAAGGGTCGCGATGAAGTGATGTTCGGGTTTCTCTCGTGCCTATCCAGAGATTCGATGCACCCGCACTTGTGACTTTCCCGAGCGTCAAATGTGGTATCGAGATGTATTTTTGCAGCTCTGGCGCATGATGAAACAAGCAATGTTGCGAGACATACGCGACTTTACATTGAAGAGAGCTGCTGTTTTCACTTGCATCTACGGCATTACTCGCGTTTAGCGCTTCCGAGAACTCCGATAAGCTCACGACGCCGGCACCGGAATCGTTGCTGCCTGGGAATCCAAACTCAACCGGAACGACGCGCTTGCCTCCGAACATTTCATCTCGTAAAAACTCTGTCGTTTTACACAAATCGAGAAGTTTCCATTTCTGCTCGTTGGCGTATTTTCTCACCACGCACGGTTTCTGCGTTTTGAAGTACTTTTGTAGAAACACCGCCGCGCTCAAGTCCGATAATTCCGACGCGATTTGATTTTGTACGAGGTCTCGCGATTTCTTTTTCTGCCGCGCTTCCGGTATTTTCATCGCAATCTCAACCACATCACTCTTGACGCCCCAAGAGTGTTCTTTTTTCTTCCGATGAAATTCGTAAAACACTTCCACCTCTCGCATCAATTTGCCGTAAAAACTTGGCACTTTCTTTAAATTCTCCTCGCCGTCGACTCCAATCACCATGTTCAACAGGTCCAAATTCGCGCGAGCGATTTTTGTCACCGAGGAATCCCACTCGCGAAGCAACGCCGGCAAACGCGGGTCGTCCGCAACGTTCACTCGTTCGTCGTCGCTCGCAAATTCTATTTCAAACGCATCCAATCCACTTCGATTCCCTGTGCCATCCCCAACTACTTTCATTAAAATCAATACGTGCGCGTACGCTGAGGCGAACAACCACTCGAACGAGTTCCAATCTTTCAACCGTTTTTGTTCCGTCACCATCAACGCGCACTCTTTCGCGCCTTTGATTGTAAACATCTTCAAAGAATCCCAAGTCCTCTTCCCTCGCTTCGATTTCGAAAGCTCCGGCTCGAGCGCGTCCACGAGAACTCGCATCTCTTCCTCTCGCGTCGTCTTCAAAGTCGTTCTCGTTCCCTCTCGCGTCTTCTCGCCCCAAACGCGTTCGGTAAACAATCGAAAATACTCACTCGTCTCCGCGGTGGGTGTTACTCTCGCTGCTCCCGACGAACCGTCGCCTGAATCGTCGCATCCAAAGCACGTCCACGGGTTGTTCTTTTCCTCCTCCTTCTCCTCTTCTGGAGGAGGCATTTGTTCTCTCTCTCTCTCTCTCTCTATCCGTCTCGTCGCATGTCTCCGTTTTCCAACGAGAGTGGTGTTTTGCGAGAGCGAGTTTTGAGGAAAAATTTCTCTGAAAAATGGCAGTTTGAGCACAAAACCCCCAAGGGGTTTTGGGAAAGCACTTCACATCCTCATTATTAGTATTTGCTGCCTTTGAAAAACGCGTTTGTGCGAATAAAGAAAGCTCTTCATATATATATAGTGTATCATATATATATA